>ERZ857965.2499-NODE-2499-length-15309-cov-3.356300_pt1 | contig 15309 bp, 16 predicted proteins | sample MGYA00519758_ERZ857965 | MGnify/ENA primary metagenome ERZ857965 (study PRJEB31778, sample SAMEA3449381) | human gut metagenome | biome: human gut; feature: human-associated habitat; material: faeces | place: United Kingdom | collected 2010/2012 ... | reverse complement strand
AGCCTGCATGGAATATCCCGCACGGGAAGGATCCAAGGAGCAGAACTGTGGCAGCCGGGGGTTAAAACGAAGACTCACTGCTGCCAAGGCCGCTCTTCTGATCACGACGCTGGCCGTTGTTTCTGCAACGTATGCCTGGTTTACCACAAACAGGCAGGTTTCAACCAGTATGGCATCTGCCCGGACCGGGACAGAGTCTTTGACACTGGAAGTCAGCAGCAGCGGCGGCAGCGCTTTTCGAAATCAGAGCAATGCACCGATCACGCAGGTCAATGAGGCAGACGTGGCAAAGCTTCTGCCGGTTTCCACTGCAGATCTGGTGAACTTTGTATACAGTCCGTCAACCGTGGATGATCAGGCGGTCCATTTTGAAAAGCTGGACAGAGAGAGGTACTATTATCACGGCAGGATCTATCTGCGGGCGGCAGGAGAAGGCTTTCCGTCCGGAAGCAGGCAGGAACTTTATCTGGATCAGTCGGATGGAGTTCTGGGAGAGGCAGCCGATGGACAGCTTCTCAGTGCTTCAAGGCTGGGGCTGGTCTTTGATGAAGATCCGGCTTCTGCCAGGATCTTACGTCTTACAGAGACGGAGAGTCCGGCTTCGGAACAGGTATATAATACGGTGATCGATGGCAGGACACTCGGAAAATTATCCCTGTGATCCTTGTTCCGTTGTCTGTAATCCTTCTCAGCAACCTGATCCATACGGTAAGACTGGAAAAAAAGATCAGCCGGGAAGAGGAAGAAGCAGCAGTACGGGAAGCCGTAGAAGAGCTCCGCAGAAGAAAACAAGAGAAAGATGGAGGGTGTGACTCGGTATGAGTCACACCCTCCCTCTCTTAGAACTGTCTATTTCCCGACAGCCCCTTCGTTTTTAAACAAAAATAACGGTAGGTGAATCTCTATGATGAATAAAGATAGCTGAACGCTCCTGCAAATGGGACCAAAACTGTACTGCGTGTCGTAATGCATGTCCATACGATTCTATTCATTTTGACGAGAATGGTAAAATGACTGTAGATTGGAAGATTTGTAGCGACTGTGAAACTATCGAGTGTGTTGATTCTTGTGCAGCTGGAGCATTAAAACAATGCGTAAGGTTTTTATCAGTAGATGAACTTATGAAAATTTTAATGAGAGATTTCCCAAACCGGGGATCTGATGGTGAAGTTACATTCTCTGATGGTGAGCCATTGCTTCATCATGAATTCCTTGATCAGGTGTTACAGCGTTGCAGAAAAGAAAAGATGTATACGGCAATTGGATTATATGAGATCAATCTTCTTCGTTTCCATCGAATGGGCGCGACCAAATGGGAGCAGCGTGGAAAGAAATATGAATACAGTGATCATGGGGATATGCCAGAAGAACGTATGTTGGAACTGCAGGAACGCTATCTTAATAATGATATTGCCTGCTATATTGGAGAGGATACTCCGTTCTAAATTCATAATATATACCGTATTAAAAATATCATTAAGGTGCTTAGCGAAAGAATTTTTTATTGACCCAGCATATATAGCAATATTTATAGAAGTACATACAATGAAAAAGTCCTTTTTGCGTATAAATTAACACAAAATAAAGCATATCAATCAAGTTTGAGACACTATATATAGTATGCAAAAACAGTTTTTCAGTGGCGTCCCTATAGAGGTGGGAGTCATCTCCTAGCTGATATATCAAAGATGTCTGTTCTTGGTATTTCACCAGTAAGTTCTATCCAAAGAGCTTGTGAGCAGATTGCACATCATATCATTGTGAATGAAGTTGGAGGTGCCGGCCATGTCAATAATGTAAATGCTATCTGTGAGATGTTCAGAATTAGCAGAAGGAACTTTTATAATTTAGTGAAGAAGCTGGCAGATGATAATATTATAGAGCATTTGGAAGGCGTAATCTATATTACAGATTATGACAGGGTGAAGCAGGAGGATCAGCCGGTGCTGGACTTCTTTGGAAATACGATATAATTACGGAGAGATAGAAAATATAGGATATGAAAACAATCAAGCATTAAATTATGTGATTATCAGAAAATAGCTCTTCTGCCAGAAGATATCAGACAAGCAGAAGAAGCAGCAAGAATGGCTCCGAAAGAAAGTGCTGCTGATACAAGAAGATATTTTTTACAGACAGCATTTTTGCAGAAAGCAGTAGAAGCCAGTAAAATAAAAGTGTCAAAGAAGGAAGCTGAAAAATGGGCACAGAAAATGATGCGTGCAATGGATCGGCAATTGGCTAATAATGGAGAAGATTTTGAAAAGTATTATGAAGGAACAGGTACTACAGAGAAAGAATTGATGGATGAATTCATCAAGGAAGCAGAAAAGCAGTTGAAATCCAGAATGGTACTTTATGAAATTGCCAGGGAACAGAATATATTGGAACATTAATTGATGCTAGCTATAATTAATTTTTTAATAAAATCACTATTTGGTGATTTTGCACAATACACACAAGGAAAAATAAGCAAAATGTCTAATAATTAAATATCTAAAAAATAAAAATGGGTAAATATTATTGACACGTTAAATTAATACAAATATAATATACAGAAAGGTTCTTGCTTAATTTAGGGAAATGATATTTACTTGATCAAGTTTGTAGAATTTATGAGGATGAGCCAAAAGACGAAAAAAAGGAGAAGAATGTATGAAAAAAAGATTATTTAGTCTTGTTCTTGCACTTACAGTAGCTGCAGGCTGTCTTGTTGGCTGTGGCGGCTCTAAGTCAGAGAAGAAGGCAGATGCAACGAATTCTTCAGAAGCAGGTGGAGAGAAGATTCTTCGTGTGGCATCTGAGGATCCACAGGTACCGCTGGATATGCAGCTGAATACTTACAGTATTATCATGAAGATAACAGACAATGTTACAGAGTCATTGCTGTTAACGAATGAAAAAGGTGAACTTGAGCCTACATTGTTGGAAGAGATGCCTACATTGTCTGATGATAAGCTGACTTATTCTTTCACATTGAAAGATGGTGTTACTTTCCACAATGATGCACCGCTTACAAGTAATGATGTAAAGTATTCTCTTCAGAGAATGGTAAGAAAGTACAAGATGTCTTCTTTGTTGGAAAAGGTAGAAGGATATCAGGCATACTTTGATGAGCAGGCTGATGAGATCACAGGTATTGAAATTGTTGATGATAAACACTTCAATATTCATATGTCAGAGGTTTATACACCTTTCTTATCAGCACTTTCCACACCTTACTGCGCAATTTATCCTGCAGAAGCATGTGAAGAGGCTGGTGATAACTGGGGTATGACAGTGCTTTATGGTACAGGTCCATTTAAGCTGGTAAGTTATAAGACAGGCGTTGGTGTTGAACTTACTAAGAATGAGAATTACCATGGTGGAGACGTAAAACTGGATGGTATCAAATACACATTTATTGATGATCCGAACACTGGTGTCCTTGAATATCAGAAAGGTAACATTGATGTAGTTTATCTGGATTCCTCCCTGTATCCTACATATGCAAACGGAGAGCTGAAAGACGAACTTTATTCTTTCAATCCAGTTGGCGGTTACTATCTGAACTTCAATGTAAATGAAGTAAAAGAAGTTAAAGTGCGTGAGGCTATGACATACGCAGTTGACAGAAAAGCACTGTGTGACAGCGTATTATTTGGAACAGCAATACCGAACTCCAACTTCATACAGGATGGTCTGATTGGAGCAGATGACAGTGCAGAGCAGTTCGAGTATGCAAAAGCACTTTTGGCAGAAGCTGGTTATCCGAATGGATATGATTTAACAATGACTGTAAATACAAAGTATCCTACTTCAGTGAAGATTGCTACAGCTATCCAGGCACAGATGGCAGAAGCTGGTATCCGCGTTGAGATCGAACAGGTCGACAGTGCAGCATGGACAGATATGAAGAAAGCAGGAAAAGTAACTTGTGGTATTGGTAACTGGTATGTTGACTACAATGACCCGGATAGTATGTTATATCCGATGAGTGATGGCCGTACAGATCTTTCTTCAAGTTTCTTCCACAATGATGAATTCAAACAGTTAATGATTGAAGGTATTCAGACGGAAGATACTGCAAAGAGACAGGAAATCTACGCAAAAGCAGATCACATCCTGACACATGAGCAGTTCCCAGTGGTAATGCTTTATAACGAGACAATGTTCTATTTGAAAAAACCTTATGTAAAGAATTTTGAAGTTACTTTTACATATCGAACAATGTTTAAAGACGCAGATATTGAGTACTAGATTTTCAAAACGAATAAGATAGGAAATAGCTACGGCTGTACTCTTAGTCCGTAGCTATTTCTATGATTATAGGAAAAGTAGTCATAGATGATTGCTGTTTTAGATAAAAACAGCACAAAAGAATAAAAAAAGGAGGGGCTTCCTTGTTTTCATACACATTAAAAAGACTGGGACAGACAGTTCTGGTTCTGATTGGAATTACGCTGATCACATTTTTGCTCTTGAATGTTGTACCGGGAGATCCGGTGGCGATGATGCTGGATAAGCGTGCGGACGAAGCTACTATTGAGAAAGTCCGCCATGAAATGGGACTTGATGTTCCGCTTCATGAGCAATATATTGATTTTGTGGAAGGCGCAGTAAAGTTAGATTTTGGAACATCTTACTTTACAAAAGAGGTAGTAATTGATGCTATTGTTCGTTGTTTTAAAGTAACTGTAAAACTGGCTGCGATGTCATTTCTGTTTGCAGTGGTGCTGGGTGTCACGTGTGGTATGATTGCCGCGGTCTACCGAGGCAAGTGGATAGATTCGACGTTGATGACGTTATCTGTAGTCGGAGTATCAGCTCCGTCTTTCTGGATTGCAATCATTTTGCAGATTTTAATAGGATTAAAATTGGATCTTCTGCCAATCTCTGGATTTGATGGCCCTTTAAATTATATTTTGCCAAGTATTGCTCTTGGTACCCGTTATGCAGGAAGTATTGCACGTATTACAAGAACTAGTATGCTGGATGTTATTAAGCAGGATTACATTCGTACAGCGCGTTCAAAAGGTGTGAAAGAATCTCTTGTCATTATGAAGCATGCGCTTAAGAATGCCATGATTCCAATTGTTACACTGGTAGGTACAGAACTTGGTAATATGTTGACTGGTTCTATGCTGATCGAGAAAGTATTCTCCATTCCTGGAATCGGTAAGCTGGCAGTAGATGCCATGAGTAACCGTGACCTTCCGCAGCTTCAGGGAACGGTAGTATACATTGCCCTTGTATTTGTTGTTGTCAATCTGGTTGTTGACCTTTCTTATGCCCTGATTGACCCTAGAATTCGTTACGGGAAAGGAGAGGGCTAATGAAGATTAATATTTTTAATAAACAGAAAAAATTTGAAGAAGAAGTCCTGTCCGGTGAATATGCCGTTGGGGATATGGAATATTCCAGTTATTATAAAGACAGTTTCAAACGACTGAAGAAGAATAAAATGTCCATGTTTTGTTTGTTTGTGATTTTGTTGTTGATTCTTATTGCTATTTTTGCACCGTTGCTTGCACCATATGATCCGACTGTACAGGATTATGCATCCATTTTACAGGGACCATCCAAGCAGCATTTACTCGGTACAGATGAGTATGGACGAGATATTTTATCCAGAATTATTTACGGAACTAGAATTTCTTTAAGTGTTGGTATTCTTGCACAGGTTATTGCAACAATCATCGGAGTGACTATGGGATCTTTGGCTGCTTATTATGGTGGTTGGGTAGATACACTGATTTCTCGTATCATGGAGATTTTTGCTGCATTCCCAGATTTGATTTTTGCAATGGCGATTATGTATGTATTAGGTGCAGGTATGAAAAATATTTTCGTTGCCTTGGGACTTTTGACCTGGGTGCGTACGGCACGTATGATTCGTGGTTCCATTTTACAGTTAAAGGAGAAAGAGTATGTAGAAGCGGCTAAGGCAAGTGGTGCATCCCCGTTCTATATTATTACAAGACATCTGATTCCGAACTGTATTTCAACAATCATCGTACTTGTAACATTAGGTATTCCGAATGCAATTATGTATGAAGCATCATTAAGCTTCTTAGGATTGGGTATCCAGCCTCCAACACCGAGCTGGGGATCTATGATCAGTTTTGCCCAGTCCTATATCAGTTACCTGCCAGGTTATAGTATCTTCCCAGGTCTTGCAATCATGATTACGGTTATCGCGTTCAACATTTTTGGTGATGGTCTTCGTGATGCACTGGATCCTAAGATGAAGAATCAGTAAGAAAGGGGAAGAAAAATGTCAGAAAAACTACTTGAAGTAAAGAACTTAAAGACGTATTTTTATACAGATGAAGGTGTCGTAAAATCTGTAGATGATGTTTCTTTCGATGTAGAGAAAGGCAAGACCCTTGGTATTGTAGGAGAATCCGGTTGCGGAAAAAGTATTACATCTCTTTCTATCATGCAGCTGGTAGAGACTCCACCGGGAAAAATTGTGGGTGGAGAAATCATTTATCAGGGCGAAAACCTTCTGGAAAAGAATAAAGATCAAATGCGTAAGATTCGTGGCGGCGAAATCGCTATGATCTTCCAGGAGCCGATGACTTCTCTGAATCCGGTGTTTACGGTAGGTAAACAGATTATGGAAGCATTGAGACTCCATACAGATCTGGATAAGGAAAAAGCAAAAGAACGTGCAATTGAGATGCTGAAGCTTGTAAAAATCCCGCTTCCTGAGAAGCGTTTTAACGAGTATCCGCATCAGTTGTCTGGTGGTATGCGTCAGCGTGTTATGATTGCAATGGCATTGTCCTGTAATCCGAAACTTTTGATCTGTGACGAGCCGACAACGGCGTTAGATGTAACGATTCAGGCACAGATTCTGGATCTGATCAATGAATTAAAAGAAAAGCTGGGAACTTCTGTAATGATGATCACTCATGATCTGGGTGTTATTGCAGAGGTGGCAGATGATGTAATGGTTATGTATGCCGGAAAAGTAGTAGAGTATGGTTCTGCTGATGATATATTTGAATCTCCGAAGCATCCATACACAAGCGGTCTTATGAACTGTATTCCAAAATTAACAGATGAGGATCATACTCGTCTGGATGTAATCAAAGGAATGGTTCCAAGCTTTGACCAGATGCCTAAGGGTTGTGCATTTTGTCCGCGTTGTTCAGAGGCAAAGGATATCTGCCATGAGCGTATGCCAGAGCTGATGGATGTGAATGGACATAAGGTTCGCTGCTTTAAATATTCTAAGGAATGGGAGGAAGCCTAATGAGTGAAGAAAATAAAACACCTTTGTTAGAGGTAAAAGATCTGAAAAAATGGTTTCCTGCGAAAAGTTCACCGTTTTCCAAGGAAAAGGTATTTATCAAGGCAGTAGACGGCGTCAGTTTTACCTTGAATGCAGGGGAAACGCTGGGAGTAGTAGGAGAGTCTGGTTGTGGTAAATCTACCATGGGCCGTTCTGTCTTACGTTTGCTGGAACCTACCAACGGACAGGTGCTGTTTGAGGGAAAAGATTATACAGCACTGAAAAGTTCAGAGCTTGCAAAATCACGTAGCGATTTACAGATTATTTTCCAGGATCCGTATGCATCATTGGATCCTAGAATGACAATCGGTGATATTATTGGAGAGCCACTGGATATCCAGTTGAAACTTCCTACAAAAGAGCGTATGGAGCGAGTGCTGAAGACTATGGAACGTGTAGGTCTGAATACGCGATACGTGAACCGCTATCCGCATGAATTTTCAGGAGGTCAGCGTCAGAGAATCGGTATTGCCAGAGCAATTGTTCTTGGACCAAAGCTGATGGTATGTGATGAGCCGGTATCTGCATTGGACGTATCTGTTCAGGCACAGGTATTGAATCTTTTGATGGATCTGCAGAAAGAAATGGGCATGGCATATATTTTCATTTCTCATGATTTAAGTGTCATCAAACATATTTCTGACCGAATCATGGTAATGTATCTTGGTCATGTGGTGGAACTGGCAGATAAAGATGATCTTTATAAGAGAACAATGCATCCGTATACGACAGCACTGTTATCGGCTATTCCGGTACCGGATCGTAAACATAAAAAAGAAAAAATCGTTCTGGAGGGAGATTTGCCAAGCCCGGCGAATCCACCATCAGGTTGTGTATTCCACACCAGATGTTATAAAGCTCAGGAAATCTGTAAGACGCAGGTACCTGAACTTCGTGATTGTGGAAATGGTCATTGCTGTGCATGCCATTTTCCGGAAAATCAACCAGAATAAAATAGTGTTCCAATAAAATTATTATATACGGGGGAAGAGAAAAATGAAAATTACAGGAATCAAAGTTCGTCAAGTGGAAGTACCATTAATTGAGCCTTTCCGCATTTCTTTGGGAGTGATTACTCATTCTCGTAGTGCTATCGTATCTGTAGAGACAGATGAAGGTCTCGTTGGATATGGTGAAGGTGCTCCGGCTATCCTGATTTCAGGAGAGAGCTTATCCGGTACAAACGATGTCATTAAGGCAATGGAGAGAGAACTCATTGGTGTAGATCCTACTGATCTGGAAAAAGTATACTGGATCATGGATCGTACTGCAGCACATTCCGGAAGTGCAAAGAATGCTATTGATATGGCTTGCTATGATCTCCTTGGCAAGAAAGCAGGTATGCCAGTGTACAAACTGCTTGGTGGACACAAGAACTTCATCGAGACAGATATGACAGTCGGAATCGACACACCAGAAGTTATGGCAGCTAAAGCTAAGAAGCATGTGGCAGATGGTTTTGATACAATTAAAACTAAAGTAGGTACATCTTTTGATGAAGATCTTGCAAGAGTAAAAGCAATTCGTGAGGCTGTTGGTGATGATGTTAAGATTCGTGTAGATGCAAACCAGGCATGGGGTGCAAAAGAAGCTGTTCGTTTGATTGAGCGTCTGAACGAATATAATCTTGAGCTTGTAGAGCAGCCGGTTCCATATCATGATATTGCCGGCCTTGAGTATGTTACAAAACATTCTATCGTGCCAATTATGTCTGATGAGAGCTGCTTCAATTCAAAAGATGCACTTCGTCTTGTAGAGCGTCGTGCAATTGATTACCTTAACATCAAGCTGATGAAGTGCGGCGGTATCCGTGAGGCACTTAAGATCAATGCAATCTGCGAGTCAGCAGGTATTGAGGTTATGCTTGGATGTATGGCAGAAGAGAGTAATCTGGGTATTACTGCAGCAGCCAGCCTTGGTGCAGCAACAAAGAATATTACTCGTGCAGATCTGGATGCAATCTTTACATTGACAGATATGCCATTCAAGGGTGGTGTGATTGTAGAGGATACAAAGAAACTGGTACTCCCTGAAGTTCCAGGATTTGGATTTATTGGTTTTGAGAACGAACAGTAATATAAATTAGTTTGTATGGAGGTATAACTCATGTATCAGGATTTATCTTTTATGAAGGTTCCGCTTCCGGAGGACGTTCTGAAATTAAAAATTTATGGTGATTATGCCGGAGCCCAGAAAATGATTCGTTATTTCCTGGAAGAGAAGGACATTCCACAGGCGCTTAGAAAACGTCTGGAAATCGAACAGGAAGTCATTGGTGTTATGGGTGGAAATGAATATCCATTTACATATGATGAAGCATTGGAGATTATGACTAGTCATCTGCGTGATTTCAAAAAAGAAGAGTTAGATCATCTGAAAGAAATCAGTGCAGCAGATTGGATTTATATTGACGGAGAGGTACATTTTCAGCGTCGATTTTATGAAAATCTGATTAAGACTCGTCCAGACTTAGCTGAGCGTGTAATTGTAGAGAATCCAGAGGATAAAAAGGAAAATAATCTGAAGCAGAAGCTGCTGAACGGAAATATACATTACATGAAGGAGCATGGTGGAAGAACTGTACGCACTCGTATACGTTCAACGATAAAAGCTAAGAAAGAATTCGAAGAGGCAGGACGCAAGGTTCGTGTACATCTTCCGATTCCGAAGGTATACGAGCAGGTTTCTAATGTAGAGATCCATGCATCTAATCCAGAGATTACTTATATAGCACCTGAAGATGCACCGCAGAGAACAGTGTATTTTGAGACTGAACTGAAAGCAGATCAGGAATTTATGGTAGATTATTCATTTGACTACCATGTAAATTATGTAGAGTTAGATCCTGCCAAGGTATCTGAAGAACAGCCGGATTTCTGTCTGGAAGAGCAGGCACCACATATCGTATTCACTCCTTACTTAAGAGAGCTGAGAGACGAGCTGGCAGGTGATGAGACGAATCCAATTATTTTGGCGCGTCGATTCTATGATTTTGTGACAACAAAAGTTATGTATTCTTTCATGAGAGAGTATTTTACAATTGAGTGTATTCCAGAATACTGTGCAATTAACCTGAAAGGTGATTGTGGTGTACAGGCACTGTTATTCATTACACTTTGCCGCATGTCCGGAATTCCGGCACGTTGGCAGTCAGGTCTGTATGCAACAGAGTATTATACAGGATGTCATGATTGGGCACAGTTTTATGTAGCACCTTACGGATGGGTATTTGCAGATCCTTCCTTTGGTGGAAGTGCATGGCGCGCAGGAGAGAAAGAGCGTTGGAACTATTACTTTGGTAATCTGGATATTTTCCGTATGCCAGCCAACTCTGAAATCCAAAAAGAATTTATGCCGGAGAAAAAATGGCTCCGCATCGATCCGATTGATAATCAGAGAGGAGAATTTGAGTACGAGGATCATGGTCTTCGTTTCTCCCAGTTGGAGGTATCACAGGAACTGATTTCTATGGAAGATATTGAAAAATAAGCAGACAATTACAGGGGTTAAAACCAGTGATTGAATGAAAAAAGGCTTCGGGGAGCAAAAAATGCCTCTCGAAGCCTTCGTTGTATAATACAGAAGGAGAACATATTGGGCTTATAGGAGCAAACGGCGAAGGAAAGGCTACATTTATGAATATTGTAACTGGACAGTGAACTCAAAGGATACTGAGAAAAACAAGATAATGAAGATCAATGAGCAGTGGGAGGAACTGCGTGAAAAATCCCATGCAAACATCCAAAGTGAGCGTGGAATTCTGAAACGGCAGACACGTTCGATCCAGACAGAAGGACATTTCGGTGATATCAAAGAAAACGAAAATTTCCGCCGTTTTAATTACCGTTCCGCAGATAAAGTGTACAAAGAATTCATGTTGTCTGCAATCGGAAGGAATATAAATAAATACTGTCGTTTTCTCAATGAAAAATTAAAGAAGTTTGAGGGAAAAACAACGGAAAAAACAGCTTGATTAAAAGTGTGGCTGTAAAAATCCAGACAAGGGATTTTTGCGGCCAAAAATAAATTTCATCTTTCATAGAAAAAAGGATCCCTCGCAAGGTAGAAGGCTAACAAACCTTGTCCTTGCAGGGATCCTTTTAATTGCTACTGGAGATGCCGAAATGTGGTATTAACCGAAAGCCCCTTTTATATTGCGCCAGGGGCAAAATACACAACACGGAGCAATTCATGGGCGTAATTATAAAGATTTCAGTTCCTGATAGACTCTTCCGATCGGAAGTCCGACTACATTGTTATAATCACCTTTGATTTCTTTTACATGAATTGCAAAATTCCCCTGAATGCCATAGGCTCCGGCTTTATCCATAGGGTCTTTGGATTCTACATAACGGTGCAAATCTTCCTTATCAATTGGATAAAGAGTGACATCCGTCTGTACAAAAAAGGTTTTTGTCTTTTTTTCACCATTTTTTTTCTGAATCAATGAAACACCTGTATAGACTTGATGCGTGCGGTCTGCAAGCATAGACAGCATGTCATAGGCTTCCTGTTTGTCGACTGGTTTTCCAAGAATTTCATCGCGATAGACTACAATAGTATCAGAACCAATGACCGTGTAATCGTTCAAATCAGTAATTTTTCCATAAACATTTTCAGCTTTTTGGTGTGCCAGTTCCATGACAACATCAGAAGGGATTTCTTTTGTAATCTTTTCATCAACGTCAGAAGGAATTACTTCAAATTCAAGTCCGGTGCGGGCAAGAAGTTCACGTCTTCTCGGAGACTGGGATGCCAGAATATATTTCATAATGAATACCTCTCTTTTCTGTAAAAATCAATACTTTTATGGTAAACTGAAATGAGTGAACTTGCAAGAGAAAACTTGTCTGTGATGCAGGTGAGGGATTCTTGAATAATCGAGGAGGGGAAATGATGTATATTAGTGAACTTATGACTGGTGCGCCGACAGACGTAAGATGCCCGCTGGAACGTCGTATGTACGAGACTTTAGATAAATTGAAGATTCCATATGAGCGTGTGGACAATGACCCGGCAGCGAGCATGGAGGAGTGTGCAGAGGTGGACAAAGTTCTTGGAACTGAAATCCGGAAAAATGTGTTCTTATGTAACCAGAAAAAGACAACATTTTTCCTGCTTGTCATGCCGGCAAATAAATCCTTTGACACAGCAGCTTTCAGTAAGAAACTGGGTGTATCCCATATGTCATTTGCACCGCCGGAGAAAATGCTTAAGCATCTTGGAACGACACCGGGATCAGCCAGTGTGGCAGGACTTCTCGTGGATGAAGACGACTATGTGCAGGTAATTGTAGATAAAGAAGTGGCAGAGAGTGAATGGTTCGGTTGCAATCCGGGAATTAATACAAGTCATTTGAAATTTAAGACACAGGATTTATTACAGAAGTTTTTGCCAAAGATTCACCACAGAGCAAGGATTGTAGATTTATAACAGAAGAAAGAAGAAGTAACATGAAATCAGCAGACGATTTGAGACAGTTATTACAAAATATTGATAGAAAAAGTTATCCGGCTTATAAGGGTACGAAAGGAGTATATCGATTTGGCAAATATGCATTGGGAATCGACCATGTACAGGGAGATCCGTTTGCGGCACCGTCCAGCCTTCATATTGAAGTTTCGGGAAAAGTGGCTGCATTTCCAGAATATCTTTATGACGAAAAATGGAAACAGATCGCACTTGAGGATTATCTGATCCGTCAGTTTGGCGCAGCAATCGGAAAATATTCATTTCAGGCGAAAGGATCCGGAAAGAGTGGAATTATTTCTGTGACTAGATGTGGTCAGGAAATTCTAAAGCGGAGCGCCTGTGAGATCAATCCGGCAAATGGAAACATTAGCATGCGATTTGAGGCTGGATTTCCGGCAAATGGAAGAACCATCAATGCAAGAGAGCTTTCAAAAATTTTATTCGATTATCTCCCGGAGTGCGTGGAGAGTTCTCTTTTCTATGCAAGACAAGATAAGAAAAAAGTGGAACGTGTCATGGAGCTATCCGTAGACCAGCAATATATCCGTGAGCAGTTAAAAGAACAGGGACTTGTAGCGTTTGTGGCAGATAAAGCCGTTCTTCCGCGTGAGTCGGGTGTCTCAGCAAAGCCGATGAAAGGAGCTGTGCCATTTGCTTCGCCGGAATCGATGAAAGTGACCATGGATTTACCATACGCAGGCAAAATTACAGGTATGGGCATCAAAAAAGGAATCACCTTGATTGTGGGTGGTGGCTATCACGGAAAATCTACCCTTCTAAAAGCGCTGGAAATGGGCGTATATCCGCACATTGCAGGTGATGGCAGGGAATATGTCATTACAGAGTCAGATGCAGTGAAAATCCGCGCTGAGGACGGCAGAAGTATCAAGGACACAGACATTTCTATGTTCATCAATGACCTGCCAAATGGGAAAGACACGAAAACATTTTCCACGGAGGATGCCAGTGGAAGTACATCCCAGGCGGCAAATGTGGTGGAGGCCATGGAGGCTGGCGCTGCAGCGCTTCTCATCGATGAGGATACGTCGGCGACCAACTTTATGGTGCGAGATGAACTGATGCAAAGAGTGATTCACCGGGATATGGAGCCGATTACACCATTTATTGAAAGAATGCGTGATTTATATGAAAATCAGGGCATTTCCACAATTCTAGTTGCGGGAAGCTCCGGGGCATATTTTCAGGTAGCAGATGTGGTGATTCAGATGGATCGGTATGTCCCGAAAGAAATTACAGCCCTTGCAAAAGAGGCTGCCAGCCAGTATCCGGCACTGGAATTGCCAGAAGGAAATGTGAAACTACCAGAGTCCAGACGATGCCCGAAGAAAAATGCAGGGTTAGTTCATAAAGGACGTATCAAGATTAAGACCATGGGAAGAGACGGCGTAGTCTTGAACCATGAAAACATTGATCTTCGATATGTGGAACAGCTTGCAGATTCCGAACAACTTACCTGCCTGGGGTATCTTCTCCGTTATATGGAAGAACAGGAATTTGACGGCAGAAAAGAAGCCGGACAGATTATCCAACGACTGGTGAAGAAGCTGGAAGCGGAAGGATTTGCAGCGGTCTGTGAGAGCGGAAACGTTCCGGGCAATCTGGCAATGCCGAGAAAACAGGAGGTATATGCATGCGTGAACCGGTATCGGGGCATGAAGTTGTAAAGAAAAAGAGAGACTGCAATAATCTGGAAAAAGAAACTGCGAGTTTAGAAAAGGTAAAAGTAATCGCAAGAATTCACACAGATTTTCCAACTAAATTCGGGATTCCAAGACAGAGTGGGCTTTCCGATGCGACTGGACTTGTTGTATTTGAGTCGGAGTTTCGCCAGCCGGACGCTCTGAGAGGAATTGAAGAATACACACACCTGTGGCTTCTGTGGGGATTTTCGGAAGTAAGACAAGAATCCGGTACATGGAAAGCGACCGTGCGGCCTCCGAGACTTGGAGGAAATGAACGAGTCGGAGTATTCGCCTGTCGTTCTCCTTACCGCCCGAATCCAATCGGACTGTCTTGTGTAAAGCTGGAACGAATCATTTCTCATGAAAAGTACGGAATGTGCCTGCTTGTATCAGGAGTAGATATGATGGACCAAACACCAATTTACGATATCAAGCCGTATCTGCCTTATGTGGATGCGCACCCGGAGGCGAGCGGAGGATTTGCGCATAAAAAACAGACCTATCATCTGGAAGTGCATATACCTGATGAGGGTATGAAAAAGATTCCGGAAGAAAAGAGAAAAGTCTTGATGCAGATACTGAGTCAGGATCCAAGACCTTCTTATCAGAATGACCCGGAGAGAGTATATGGCATGGGATTTGCTGGGTTTGAGGTGAAATTTCGTGTAGAGGGAAGCACACTTTACGTGGTAAGTGTGACGAAAAAGCAAAAAGAATGATATAAGATATATTAACATTAAAAAGATCATTTGCGAAAAAGTGTAGATGGTCTTTTTAAGTGCATTTTATGAAAGAAGTATATCAGCTGGGAGATGACTCCCACCTCTATAGGTGGTGAGAAACAAGCTGGTA
>ERZ857965.2495-NODE-2495-length-15339-cov-3.380856_pt1 | contig 15339 bp, 9 predicted proteins | sample MGYA00519758_ERZ857965 | MGnify/ENA primary metagenome ERZ857965 (study PRJEB31778, sample SAMEA3449381) | human gut metagenome | biome: human gut; feature: human-associated habitat; material: faeces | place: United Kingdom | collected 2010/2012 ... | reverse complement strand
AGATATGAGACGTATGGAAAATGAGCTGAAAACAAAACTGCTGGAGATCCGGCGTTAAGCGTAAGAGCGAAAAGATAGTTCAGAGAGGAAAGGCAGGGCGTTTGAAGACACCTGCCTTTCAGGATTCATAAAGGAGATTTTTATGTACAGAGATCATACAAAAGTAATAAAAATTGGAAACCGTGTTATCGGAGGAGGAAATCCGATCCTTATCCAGTCCATGACCAATACAAAAACTGAAGATGTGGAGGCAACCGTTGCGCAGATACTTTCCCTGGAAAAAGCAGGCTGTGATATTATCCGCTGTGCAGTTCCTACTATGGAAGCTGCGAAGGCTTTATCTCAGATCAGGAAACAGATCCATATTCCGCTTGTTGCAGATATTCATTTTGATTACAGACTTGCGATTGCAGCCATGGAAAACGGCGCAGACAAGATCCGTATCAATCCGGGAAACATCGGTTCAAAAGAGCGGATCAAGGCAGTGGTGGATACTGCAAAAGAGCGAAATATTCCTATCCGTGTAGGAGTAAACAGTGGTTCTCTTGAGAAAGAACTGGTGGAGAAATATCAAGGTGTTACAGCAGAAGGACTTGTGGAGAGTGCCCTTGACAAGGTCCACATCATCGAAGAGATGGGATATGACAATCTTGTGATCAGCATCAAGTCTTCCGATGTCCTTATGTGTGCGAAAGCTCACGAACTGATCGCAAAACAGACACAGTATCCTCTTCATGTAGGAATCACAGAGGCAGGAACTCTGTATTCCGGGAATATTAAATCTGCCATTGGACTTGGAATTATCCTGTATCAGGGAATCGGTGATACCATCCGTGTTTCCCTGACAGGTGCACCGCTGGAAGAAGTGAAATCTGCCAGACGTATCCTTAAGACACTGGGACTTCGTAAAGGCGGCGTGGAAGTTGTTTCCTGTCCGACCTGCGGAAGAACCAAGATCGATCTGATCGGCCTTGCAAATCAGGTAGAAACCATGGTTCAGGATATTCCTCTTGATATCAAGGTTGCGGTTATGGGATGTGTAGTAAACGGTCCTGGAGAGGCAAAAGAGGCAGATCTCGGAATTGCGGGAGGCGATGGTGTCGGCCTTCTGATCAAACATGGAGAGGTTGTAAAGAAAGTACCGGAGACGGAACTTCTGGATACACTTCGCCAGGAACTTCTTACCTGGAATGAACAGGAGTCATAATGGAGAAAGATTTTTTTGACGTATTTCCTCATCTGAAAGTAAAAAAAGAGCTGGAAGAACTTCTGGACATGGTATTTGTGACAAAAGTTTCCATGAATCCGGGAAGAACGCATCTGAGGGTATATATCGAAAGCAGCCGCTGGATCCACAAGAAAAATATCTTTGCCCTGGAAGATGAGATTGAACGGCAGTGTTTTCCGGGAATTCCCATGACTGTTACCGTTGTGGAAAAATTTCATCTTTCCGAGCAGTACACACCGGAGAATTTCCTGGAAAGCTACCGTTCCAGTATGGAGTTGGAGCTGCGCAGCTACAATATGCTGGAGTACAATCTGTTCCGAAGAACGAAGATCACATTTACCGGAAAAGATGCCATGCGTATGGAACTTCCGGATACGGTGATCTCCAGGCAGAAGAGCGAAATCCTCATCGAATACTTTCATAAAGTTTTCTGTGAACGATGTGGGATGGATCTGAAAGTAGACCTGGATTTTGTGGAGGCGAAAGAGAGTAAATACCGGAAAAATGCCGCACTTCAGATCAAACAGGAAGTGGAGAATGTCCTGAAACATGCCAAACTTGGCGGAGATCAGGAGAGTGAACCGAAGCAGGAGGAAGCAGCCAAAGAAGAGACGAAGAAAACTTCCGGAGAGAAAAAGGGAGAAAAAGCACCGGAGAAGAAATCCTTTGACCGGAAACAACAGAAAGGCCAGAAAGGCGATTTCCGCAGCGGGTTCGGATTCCGCAGAGACAGCAATCCGGATGTGGTTTACGGCAGGGATTTTGACGGAGAACCGATCCCGCTGGAGAGTATCACCGGAGAGATGGGAGAAGTTATCATCCGATGCCAGGTTATGGATGTGGAGGCCCGTGAGATCCGAAATGAGAAAACGATCCTGATCTTCCCTGTGACTGATTTTACGGACAGTATTGTTGTGAAGATGTTCCTTCGTAACGAACAGGTTCCGGAAGTGACGGAAAGTGTAAAAAAAGGTGCCTTCCTGAAACTGAAAGGAGTTACAACCATTGATCGTTTTGACAGTGAGCTGACCATCGGAAATATTACAGGCATTAAGAAAATTGCCAATTTTACCAGTGCGAGAATGGATACCAGTCCTCAGAAAAGGGTAGAGCTTCACTGCCACACCAAGATGAGTGATATGGACGGTGTCACTGATGCCAAGGCGCTGGTAAAACGTGCCTATGAGTGGGGACATAAGGCCATCGCGATTACCGATCATGGTGTGGTGCAGTCTTTCCCTGAGGCGAACCACTGCTTTGATGCCTGGGGAGGCTGCGTTCCCAAGGAGTCTGATTTCAAGGTGCTCTATGGAATGGAAGCATATCTGGTGGATGACCTGAAAGGCATGGTCACCAATTCCAGAGGACAGCGGCTGGATGGTGACTTTGTTGTTTTTGATATTGAGACAACGGGATTCTCAGCACTGACCTGTAAGATCATTGAGATTGGCGCGGTAAAAGTGGAGAAAGGCCAGATCACGGATCGTTTTTCCACGTTTGTAAATCCGGAAGTGCCCATTCCGTTCCGCATTGAACAGCTGACAAGTATCAATGATTCCATGGTTCTGGATGCGCCCACCATAGAGGATGTGTTGCCGAAATTCTTGGAATTCTGTGAGGGCTGCGTGATGGTGGCCCATAATGCGGACTTTGATATGAGCTTTATCATCGAAAACTGCAAACGCCAGGGAATCCCGGATGATTTTACCTATGTGGATACGGTGGGTATGGCCAGATTCCTTCTTCCTGCCCTGAACCGTTTTAAGCTGGATACGGTAGCCAAAGCAGTAGGTGTTTCTCTGGATCATCATCACAGGGCTGTGGATGATGCAGCGTGTACCGCGGAGATCTTTGTGCGGTTTGTAAAGATGCTGGAAGAAAGAGATATTTTTGATGTGGATGAGATGAACAGCCAGGGAGCGGTTTCGCCGGATACGATCCGAAAACTGCCCACGTATCACGCCATTGTTTTTGCGAGGAATGAAACAGGAAGGATCAATCTGTACAAACTGGTAAGCCAGTCCCATTTAAAGTACTATCACAGACGCCCCAGAGTCCCAAAAAGCGTACTGGAAAAATACAGGGATGGTCTTCTGGTGGGAAGTGCCTGCGAGGCAGGAGAACTTTATCAGGCACTTCTTCGTAATGCACCGGATCAGGAGATTGCCAGACTGGTGAACTTCTATGACTACCTGGAGATTCAGCCTCTTGGGAACAATGCGTTTATGCTTGCAGATGAGAAGCACGATATGATCAATTCCGAGGAAGACTTAAAAGAGATAAACCGGAAGATCGTAAAACTTGGAGAACAGTTCAAAAAGCCGGTAGTTGCCACCTGTGACGTGCATTTTATGGACCCGCAGGATGAGGTTTACCGTCGGATCATCATGGCAGGAAACGGATTTTCCGACGCGGATAACCAGGCACCGCTTTACCTTCGTACAACGGAGGAAATGCTGGAGGAATTTTCCTATCTGGGAAGTGAAAAAGCAGAAGAAGTGGTCATTACCAATACCAACAAGATCGCAGATATGATCGAGAAAATCTCGCCGATCCATCCGGACAAATTTCCGCCGGTCATTGAGAACTCAGAGCAGGATCTTAAGAATATCTGTTTTACAAAAGCCCACGAAATGTACGGAGATCCGCTTCCGAAGATCGTGGAGGATCGTCTGGACCGGGAGCTGAACTCCATTATTTCCAATGGTTATGCGGTAATGTATATCATTGCACAGAAACTGGTATGGAAATCCAATGAGGACGGTTATCTGGTTGGCTCCCGAGGTTCCGTAGGTTCTTCCCTGGCAGCGACCATGTCCGGTATCACGGAGGTAAATCCTCTGCCGCCGCATTATCTCTGCCCGAATCCGGACTGTAAATACAGTGATTTTGATTCCCCGGAGGTAAAAAAATACGCAGGTATGGCAGGGTGTGACATGCCGGATAAGATCTGTCCGAAGTGTGGTACCAAGATGAACAAAGAGGGGTTTGACATCCCGTTTGAGACATTCCTCGGATTTAAAGGTGACAAGGAGCCGGATATCGACCTGAACTTTTCCGGAGAATATCAGGCCAATGCCCACCGGTACACGGAGGTTATCTTCGGAAAGGGCCAGACATTTAAGGCAGGAACCATTGGTACTCTTGCGGAAAAAACTGCATTTGGTTATGTGAAAAATTATTATGAAGAGCGGGGACAGCACAAGCGTTACTGTGAGATCAACCGTATTGTACAGGGCTGTACCGGTGTCCGCCGTACGACCGGACAGCATCCGGGAGGTATCATTGTACTGCCCATGGGTGAGGAAATTGAGAAATTTACGCCTGTGCAGCATCCGGCCAATGATGTAAACAGCGATATCATCACTACACATTTTGATTACCATTCCATTGATGGAAACCTTCTAAAGCTTGATATACTGGGACACGATGATCCGACCATGATCCGTATGCTGGAGGATCTTACCGGCATCAGTGCGAGAACGGTTCCGCTGGATCAGAAGGATGTCATGTCCCTGTTTGCGGGAACCCAGGCACTTGGGATCAGTCCGGAGGATATCGGCGGCTGTAAACTGGGATGTCTTGGAATCCCGGAGTTTGGTACGGATTTTGCCATGGGCATGTTAATTGATACACAGCCAAAAGAATTTTCGGATCTGGTGCGTATTGCAGGGCTGTCCCATGGTACGGACGTATGGCTTGGCAATGCACAGACACTGATTCAGGAAAAGAAGGCAACGATTTCTACCGCCATCTGTACAAGGGATGATATCATGATCTATCTGATTGGCATGGGACTGGATTCCGAGGAATCGTTTAAGATTATGGAGAATGTCCGGAAGGGAATTGTGGCAAAAGGAAAATGTGACAAATGGCCGGAATGGAAGCAGGATATGATCGATCACAATGTACCGGACTGGTATATCTGGTCCTGTGAGAAGATTAAGTACATGTTCCCGAAAGCCCATGCAGCCGCGTATGTTATGATGGCATGGCGCATTGCCTACTGTAAGGTGTTTTATCCGCTGGCTTACTATGCAGCATATTTTTCTATCCGTGCGACCGCTTTCAGTTATGAGCTGATGTGTCAGGGAAAAGAAAAACTGGAAGGATATATGCATGAGTACGAAAAGCGCAAGGACGAGCTCTCCAAAAAAGAGCAGGATACCTACAAAGATATGCGTCTGGTACAGGAAATGTATGCCAGAGGATTTGAATTTCTTCCGCTGGATATCTATAAGTCAGAACCGCATCATTTTCAGATTGTGGATGGAAAACTGCTGCCGGCACTCAATACGATTGACGGACTTGGCGATAATGCGGCAGTTGCGATTGCAGAAGCGGCAAAAGACGGAATTTTTCTTTCCAAGGATGATTTTAGGGAACGGACAAAAGTATCAAAGACAACAATAGAACTGATGAGTGATCTGGGATTGTTTGGCGATATGCCGGAATCCAATCAGCTTTCCCTGTTTGATTTTGGCGCGTAATGTTATGGAAGTTTTGAAAAACAAAAGAGGAGGAACCGCATTTTTGGGTTCCTCCTCTTTTACAGTCTTATAAATTTATTTTTTGATAACGCCGGGATGGAAAGCGGTGAGTGTTCCCGGATGATCGGTCGGTGTACAGAACACTTCTTTTGTCTTAAAATCGGTAAAATAGATGTAACTGGAAGTGACGTTGATATTGGAGTAATTGCCCTGTGCCAGTTCCTGATATCCACTGCCGTCATTTTTGATCATACAAAGGGCCGGATTGTCTTCGGAATAGCGCTGATAAAAAATACTGCTTCCGTATACATTGTAGAGATCCAGACTGTCCTTGGTAAGTGTAACCGGATGACCGGATTTCATATTGGTATGTACCAGGGCGTTGTTCTGATCCACATCCATATAATAGACATTGTCATCACTGGTTACAATCGGTTTGAAAGAATTACATTCATAGACTTTGCTTAAACTGTCACTGGCGGTATCCAGCTGATAGATGGAACCGTCACTTTCGGTTCCGCTGGTATAAATATACTGACCCAGCGTGCTGCATGTAAAAATGTAAGGCGAATATACTTTTTTGCGTCCTTCGCCATCGATTCCGATCTTGTAAAGCGTTGTAGCATCCTTGTCATCATAGTGCAGATAATAAATGTAGTTTCCGACAAGCGAGGCATACAGGCAGGGATCTTTGTCTAAAATTTTAGTGTTTTCTCCATTCTGGTCAATTCTGCACAGACTGTTTCTTGCGTAGGAGAAGAAATCAAATCCGGTTCCATTATTTTCATTATTGCGTACATAGTATACATAATGGTCATCGGCGTTGATATACATGACACGGTCATAACTGAGTTTTTTCAGATGATTGCCGTTTGTATCCATGGAATACAGCCGGTAATCGTCATCCGGATTGGCAAAATAAACGGTTCCGTTTTTCTCACAAAACAAGCCGGCATTGTAAAGGTTTCCGGCAGTATTTCCGTTGACATAGCTTGTGTTGTATTTGATCTTACTTTTCTGATGGCTGTAAAATCCCAGTCCTGCAAATACTACGACCAGAACAGCAATTATAATTATGGGCAAACGTTTTTTCATAATATCGAGTCCTCCTTGGTAAGTTGTATCTTGCCTTTTATACCTTTGTGTTATAAAATTTTATCATAAATCATGAAGGAGCGCTATATGAAAGATTTACTAGATATCCGAAAAGATATTGATAAAATTGACGAACAGATCGTAAAACTCTATGAGGAACGGATGAAACTGACCTCGGATGTGGCTGAATACAAAATAAACACCGGCAAGCAGATTTTTGACAAAGAGAGGGAGGAATCCAAGCTGGCAACGCTGCAGAAAAAAGCGGAAAGTGATTTTACCAGACACGGAATCCGTGAACTTTTTGAGCAGATCATGGCGATGAGCCGTAAGAAACAGTATAAACTGCTGACGGAGCATGGAATTATGCCTCCGCAGGAGTTTGAGCCGATTCACACGCTGGATTATTCCAATGCAAGGATTGTTTTTCAGGGACTCGAAGGTGCCTACAGCCAGCTTGCCATGGAACAGTTTTTTGGAGAAAACTGCAATAATTTCCATGTGGAGAGCTGGAAAGATGCCATGGAGGCCATTAAGAACGGGGAAGCGGATTATGCGGTACTCCCGATCGAGAATTCTTCGGCAGGAATTGTCTCGGAAAATTATGATCTTCTGGTGGAATATGATAATTATATTGTCGGGGAGCAGATCATCCGTATTGATCATGCACTTTTAGGACTGGAAGATGCGGATGAGAGAGATATCCGTACCGTGTATTCGCACAAACAGTCACTGATGCAGTGCAGTGAATTTCTGGACAGTCATGCGGACTGGGAAAAATTCAGTGTCAGCAATAATGCCGTTGCAGCCAAGAAGGTCAAAGAGGATGGGGAGATTTCCCAGGCGGCGATTGCCAGTGCAAAAAATGCCCAGATTTATGGGTTGAAAGTATTACGCAATTCCATTCAGAATAATAAAAATAATTCGACCCGGTTTATTGTTGTGACAGGGAAAAAAGTATATACCGATCAGGCAGACCGGATCAGCATCTGTTTTGAGATTAATCACGAAAGCGGTGCTTTATATCATGCACTGTCGCATTTTATTTATAATGGACTGAATATGACAAATATCCAGTCACGTCCGTTACAGAATAAAAACTGGGAATATCGTTTCTTTGTTGATTTTGAGGGAAGATTTGAGGATCATGCAGTGCAGAATGCGCTGCGCGGACTTCGGGAGGAAACAATTGCATTCCGGATTCTTGGTACGTATTAGTCAGAATTGGTGAAAGAAGGTGGGCGTATGGCAATTCACACATTTGCAGCAATTTATATTGGCACATACGATGTGAGCCTGAAGGTATTTGAGTTTACAAACAGAAAAAAGTTTCATGAGGTGGATCACATCCGGTCCCGGCAGGAACTGGGGAAAGGTGCTTACGGCACCGGGACAATCGGATATGAGCAGGTGGAAGAACTCTGTGAAACACTGGCGCAGTTTAAAGAGATCATGGAAAGCTACAAGGTAGACAGTTATGAAGTCTGTGCAGCCGCCGCACTCCGGGATACCACAAATGAGATATTTGTCCTTGACCAGATTTATCTTAGAACCGGATTCCGGGTAAAGGTGTTAAGCAACTCGGAACACCGTTTTATCAGTTATAAAGCGGTGGCTGGCAGTCCGGTGTTTGAGGAGATGATAAAGACGAGTGCAGCAGTCGTGGATGTCGGCGGGGCGAGTGTGCAGATCACATTATTCCGTGACGGGAAAATGATCACGACACAACACATGGAAACAGGCATTATGCGCCTGCGGAATCTGCTTGGAGACCGCGGATACTCCCTGAAAATGTATGAAAACCAGATTGAGGAATATGTCAATAAAAAACTCGAGGGATTTCGCTCCATGTACATGAATACGCCGGTGGATTATCTGATCCTGATCAGTGACTATGCCGGCGGCCTGGTCAAAAAAATTGAGGAAAAAGGCGGAAAAAGCCGGCAGGTAAAGCTGGATAAATTCTCTAAATTTATCGATAAACTGCTCAAAAAAACACTGGAGGAAATTACAGCGGAACTGAATCTTTCGGATGAGAGGGAACCGTTAATTATTCCGGCACTTGTGCTGTATAAAATGATGGCACAGAATGTGAATCCGAAAGAGGTATGGGTTCCGGGCGCAAATATTCAGGATGGTATGGCATTTGATTATGCACAGCACAATAAACTGCTGGCATCGACACATGATTTTGATGCGGATGTCATTTCGGCGGCCACATTTTTATCGGAGCATTACCACAGTTTTTCTCCACACATTCAGACACTTTCCAAGCTATCCATTAAGATTTTTGATGCGATGAAACAGGAACACGGACTTGGAAAGCGGGCGCGTCTGCTGCTTCAGGTGGCTACAATCCTGCATGACTGTGGAAAGTATGTCAGCTTTGCGGAAGCGTCGGAGAGTACGTATCATATTATCATGTCCTCAGAGATTATCGGTCTGACCCATCAGGAGCGCGAGATTGTTGCACAGATCGTGCGTTACAATACCCTTCCTCTGGACCCGTATGAGGAAGTCGCCGATGTGCTGAGTCAGGAAGAGTATCTTTGCGTGGCAAAACTTTCGGCAATTCTTCGTGTGGCAAATGCGCTGGATCAGAGTCATAAACAGAAGTTTAAAAATATCCGGATCGCGGTAAGGGAGAGAAAACTCGTGATTACGGTCGAGGCATTTGAGGATATTGCACTGGAACAGGCATTGTTTGACGCAAAGACCTCTTATTTTGAAAATGTATACAGCATGAAACCTGTTTTAAAAGAAAAGCGTATTTATAACTATTAGATCGGAGGGCTTTTATGGACACAAAAATAGATTTTAAAGATCCGGCATATTATGAAAACCGTGAACTCAGCTGGATTAAGTTTGACCAGCGTGTATTAAGTGAAGCAAGGGATAAATCCATTCCGCTTTTGGAGCGGTTGAAATTTGTCAGTATTACCTCTTCCAATCTGGATGAATTTTTCATGGTAAGGGTGGCATCCTTAAAGGATATGGTACATGCAAAATATAAAAAGCGTGATATCGCCGGAATGACCGCAACGGAGCAGCTTTCCGCCATCAATAAACAGGCAAGGGAGCTGGTCAATATCCAGTACAGTACTTTCAGCCGTTCCCTGATGCCGCTTCTGCACAAAGAAGGGATTTATCTTCTGGATGCGCATGAAGATCTGAGTGAGGAACAGGCGCGTTTTGTGGATCGCTATTTTATGGAAAATGTATATCCGGTACTTACCCCGATGGCTGTGGATGCATCGCGTCCGTTCCCGCTGATCCGCAATAAAACACTGAATATTGCAGCACTTCTGACCGGAAAGAAAACGGAGGATGAGACCGTGTTTGCGACCGTGCAGGTGCCAAGTGTTCTGCCGCGTCTGGTACAGATTCCAAGCGAAGGGGAGACAAAATCGTTTATTCTCCTCGAGCAGATCATAGAACGCAACATCGGCATATTGTTTTCCAATTACAAGGTATTGTGTGCATATCCGTACCGGATCATGCGAAACGCAGATCTGACAATTGATGAGGATGAGGCATCAGATTTGCTGAAAGAGATTGAAAACAAATTAAAGATGCGTCAGTGGGGAGAAGTTATCCGTCTGGAAATTGAAGAGAAGGTAGACAAAAAACTTCTGAAATTTTTAAAGACGGAGCTGAAAGTATCGGATGAGGATATTTTTCAGATTGCAGGACCGATTGATCTGACTTTTTTAATGAAAATGTATGGGATTGACGGATATGACCATCTCCGCTATAAACCGTATACGCCGCAGCAGGTGCCGGAAATTACACCGGGAAGTGACATTTTTGCCGCAATCCGCAAAGGGGATATTTTTCTGCATCATCCATACGAAACCTTTGATCCGGTTGTGGATTTCATCCGGCAGGCATCCAAAGATCCGGATGTCCTGGCGATTAAACAGACACTGTATCGTGTCAGCGGAAATTCCCCGATTATCAGCAGTCTGGCACAGGCAGCGGAAAACGGCAAGCAGGTGTCGGTTCTGGTTGAGCTGAAAGCCCGTTTTGATGAGGAGCACAACATTGTCTGGGCGAAAAAACTGGAACAGGCAGGCTGTCATGTGATCTATGGTCTCGTTGGCCTTAAAACACACAGCAAGATCGCACTGGTGGTCCGCCGGGAAGAGGACGGAATCCGCCGCTATGTTCATCTGGGAACCGGAAACTATAACGATTCGACGGCAAAATTATATACGGACTGTGGAATCTTTACCTGCAAAGAGTCGATCGGGGAGGATGCCACAGCGGTATTTAATATGTTATCCGGATATTCCGAACCGCTGGCATGGAATGAACTGGTGCTGGCACCATACTGGCTGCGGGATAAATTTTTGCGCCTGATCGGCAGGGAAACAAAAAACGCGCAGCAGGGAAGAGAAGCCCGTATCGTGGCAAAGATGAATTCTCTCTGTGATCCGGGCATTATTGCGGCGCTGTATGAGGCATCTGCAAGCGGTGTAAAGATTGATCTGATCGTGCGCGGAATCTGCTGTCTGCGCGTCGGAATTCCGGGAGTGAGTGAGAATATCTCCGTGCGTTCTATTGTGGGAAATTTCCTGGAGCACAGCCGTATTTTCTATTTTTATAATGACGGCAATCCGGAAGTATTTATGGGAAGTGCGGACTGGATGCCGCGAAATCTTGACCGGCGTGTAGAGATTGTTTTCCCGGTGATTGAGGAGGAACTCAAAGAAAAAGCACTGCATATTCTGCATGTGGAACTGGAAGATAATGTGAAAGCGCGTGTGATGCAGCCGGATGGTACGTATGAAAAACTTGACAAGCGGGGCAAGGTTCTGATAAACTCACAGGAGCAGTTTTGTGCGGAGGCAAAAGCAGCAGTGCCGGATCAGAATCCGGGAAATAACCAGCGGCTGTTTATTCCGGCAGAACCGGCGGAATAAATTTACAGAAAACAGTTGACAATACCGTAATCAGGTGGTATAGTCAAATGGTTGTTAAGAAACAAGTAGAGTATCCACTCTCACCTAAGCGCAATCGGGCGACTTAGTGTTCATACTTTTAGCATGTTATATGAATGTTAGATGTAATAGTGGATAGTCTGCCTATCCACTATTTTTTATTGGAGGTACAAAACCATTAGCGAATTAATGATTAACGAACAGATCAGAGACAGAGAGGTTCGTCTGATCGGACCGGATGGCGAGCAGATTGGTGTTGTCTCATCCAGAGAGGCACAGAAAATTGCAGATGAAGCCGGTCTTGACCTTGTCAAGATTGCTCCGAATGCAAAGCCGCCTGTATGCAAGGTAATTGATTACGGTAAGTATCGTTATGATCTTGCACGTAAGGAAAAGGATGCAAAGAAGAAGCAGAAGACAGTGGAATTAAAAGAAATCCGCCTGTCACCAAACATTGACACCAATGATTTGAACACCAAGATGAACGCTGCAAAGAAGTTCCTCGCAAAAGGCAATAAAGTCAAGATCACACTTCGTTTCCGTGGTCGCGAGATGGCACATATGAACAGCAGTAAGCACATCTTAGATGATCTTGCTGAGCAGCTTTCCGATATCGCAGTAGTGGAAAAAGCACCGAAGATCGAGGGAAGAAGCATCGGTATGGTGTTGGCAGAGAAAAGATAACATTTATTAAGGAGGAATACACAATGCCAAAAATTAAGACAAACAGAGCAGCAGCAAAGCGTTTCAAAGCAACCGGAACCGGAAAGTTAAAGAGAAACAAGGCTTACAGAAGACATATCTTAACAAAGAAAACAACAAAGAATAAGAGAAATCTCAGAAAAGCAGCAATGATGGATCAGACAAACATCAAGAACATGAAGAAGATTTTACCATACATCTAAGATTTGTTAAGGAGGATATAGGAAATGGCAAGAGTTAAAGGCGGATTAGGCGCTAAGAAAAGACATAACAGAACTTTAAAGTTAGCAAAGGGATACAGAGGAGCTCGTTCCAAGCAGTATCGTGTAGCTAAGCAGTCCGTAATGAGAGCCTTAACAAGTTCTTATTCTGGACGTAAAGAGAGAAAGAGACAGTTCCGTCAGTTATGGATTGCTCGTATCAACGCAGCAGCTCGTATGAACGGACTTTCTTACAGCCAGTTCATGCACGGATTAAAGGTAGCTGGAGCTGATTTAAACCGTAAGGTATTAGCTGACATGGCTGTTACAGATGCAGCAGGTTTTGCAAAGCTTGCAGAAGTTGCAAAGAAAGCATTAGCTTAGTCATCGGAAAAATGTTGGGTAGAAAACTCCGGACAAGTTGTTTGTCCGGAGTTTTTTGAAAAATATACGGGGAAAGGTATTGGAAACAATGGAAAAAAGAGAACAGCTCGGAAGCAGACTTGGGTTTATTATGCTCTCGGCAGGATGTGCAATCGGATGCGGAAATGTATGGAAGTTTCCCTGGATGTGCGGACAAAACGGCGGTGGCAGTTTCATGCTTGTCTATGTGATCTGTCTGCTCATTTTAGGGCTTCCGGCAATGGTGATGGAACTTTCCGTAGGACGTGCGGCACAGACAAGTCCCTTGTATATGTATGAGAAACTTTCCGGAAAACGCAAATGGAAAATTCCGGGGATTGTGTGTCTGATTGGAAATATTGCACTGATCGCGTTTTATTCCGTTGTTGCAGGCTGGATTATTTATTATTTTGTGAAGTTTCTTACCGGTCAGAATGCGGATTTGGGATTTGAAAAAATGATCACAACACCATCCGTAAATGTTGGTTACCTGTTGATCACGGTTGTGATTACATTTGTGATTTTGAGTTTCCGGCTGCAGGGAGGCCTTGAACGTATTACCAAATATATGATGTCGGCGCTTCTGGTGCTGATGCTGGTGTTGGCGATCCACAGTTTTACGCTTTCCGGCGCAAAGGATGGGCTGGCTTTTTATCTGATTCCGGATCTTTCCAAAATATCAGGTACAATGATTGTAAAAGCAATGAATCAGGCGTTTTTCACGTTGTCGGTCGGTATGGGTGGCATGGCGATCTTTGGAAGCTACATCGGGAAAGAGCGTTCCCTTTTGGGAGAATCCGTAAATATCATTGTTTTAGATACGTTTGTAGCAGTTGTTGCAGGCATGATTATGTTTCCTGCCTGCGATACCTATAATCTTGAAGTGACTGCGGGACCAAGCCTTTTGTTTGATACGATGGCGAGTGTGTTTAACCATATGCAGGGCGGACGCTGGTGGGGTGCGCTGTTTTTCCTGTTCATGGTGTTTGCTGCCATGTCAACGGTATTTGGAGTATGTGAGAATCTGCTTGCCATGATCCGGGAACTGACGGGCTGGTCACGTCCGGTGGGATGTATTGTCTGCGGGATTGGGACGTTTCTTGTGGCATTGCCAACGGCGCTGGGGTACAGTCTGATTCGTTTTCAGCCGTTTGCAAAAGGCACGGCATGGCTGGATTTGTGGGATTTTATTGTGTCTAACAATGCGATGCCGCTCGGCTCACTGATACTGGCGCTGTTTTGCTGTACACGCCGGGGATGGGGGTGGAACAATTTCCTGCAGGAGGCCAATGCGGGAAAAGGCTTAAAAATCAAGGCATGGATGAAACCGCTGTTCTGTTATTTTGTGCCTGTAGGGATTTTATTTATTTATATTTATGGAATGTTCACGTTTCCGTGGCATTAGAAGAAAAGAGGGGCAAAAATTATTCTGTCCCTCTTATTTTTATGCGATAAGCTTTGGGAGAGGCCCCTTTTTTCTTATGAAAGGTTTTTGAAAAATACAGCCCATTATCAAATCCGACGGAATTTGCAATGGCGGTGATCGAAAGATTTGAGTGTTCCAACAGATAGCATGCCTGTTTCATGCGAAAATCCGTGAGGTATTCTTTTGGGGACTGCTGCAGCACCAGTTCAAAGGAACGGAACAGATGGCTGCGGCTTAAACCGACGTAGGCGGCAATATCTTCCACTGTGATCGGGTAGGAGTAATTGGCACTGATATATTCGATGCTTTTCTGGACATAAGTGTTGGCTGAATTTTGTGTTTCTTTTGTTTCTCTTTGAGATTTCTGCGGCGCAGGACACCGTTTTCTACCAATTCTTCCCGGATATCATCGAGATCGGGGACTTTTTCTGCGTTATCGATAAATGTGAGCACAGAGTCAAGGTAATCGATCTCTTTTTCTGTTTCCTTCAGCTGGATCTTTTTTTCCACGACAGCGGTTTTCGCCTTGGAGTATTTTTTAAAATATCTCTGAGCATTTTTCGCTGCGGAATACCGGGCGTCCAACGGGATGGTCATCATCTCTCCGGTGTAATAGTTGAGGACTTCCGCAGAGTTGCGGCCGTCCTGTACGGTATGCAGACTTGCGGTGAGAAGTTCTCCGTAAAGCCGGTAATCTTCGGAATTTTCGGCCTTTAAAAGATCTTCTGAGAGGCGCTGTTTTTTCAGCAGGAGTTTGTCCAGGCCGGCGGATACGGATTTTCTCATATCCTGCGCTTTTTGACGGATACGGCTGCTTGCGGCCCTTCCTTCGAAATATCGTTCGCAGGCTTGG
>ERZ857965.2492-NODE-2492-length-15345-cov-3.316612_pt1 | contig 15345 bp, 11 predicted proteins | sample MGYA00519758_ERZ857965 | MGnify/ENA primary metagenome ERZ857965 (study PRJEB31778, sample SAMEA3449381) | human gut metagenome | biome: human gut; feature: human-associated habitat; material: faeces | place: United Kingdom | collected 2010/2012 ... | reverse complement strand
CAATCCCGGCAACATCGGCTCTCCGGAGCGGGTGCGTATGGTGGCGGACGCCTGCCGCGAGCGGGGCGTCCCCATCCGCGTCGGCGTGAATTCCGGCTCGGTGGAAAAGGGCCTGCTCGAAAAATACGGTCTGTGCGCGAAATCCCTCTGCGAGAGCGCGCTCGGTCATGTAAAGCTTCTGGAGGACTGCGGCTTTGAGGATATCTGCATCAGCGTCAAGGCGAGCGACGTCGCCATGACCGTGGAGGCCAACCGCCTGCTCTCGACGCTGTGCGATTATCCGCTGCACATCGGCGTAACGGAGGCCGGGACGAAGGAGCGCGGCATTTTGAAATCCGCCGCAGGCATCGGCGCTCTGCTGCTCGACGGCATCGGCGATACGATCCGCATCTCCCTCACCGATGCGCCCGAGGAAGAGGCGCACGCGGGCGCAGAGCTTCTGCGCGCGCTGGGGCTGCGGTCCGGCGTGCAGTTCGTGTCCTGCCCCTCGTGCGGGCGGACGGAATACGATCTCATCGGCACGGCGAAGGCGGTCGAGACGCGGCTGCGCGATAAGCCGTGGAACATCACGGTCGCCGTGATGGGTTGCGTTGTGAACGGGCCCGGCGAGGCGTCCCACGCCGATTACGGCATCGCCGGCGGCAAGAGCGAGGGCGTCATTTTCAAGCACGGCGAGCCGGTGGCGCGTGTAGCGTCGGACAGGCTCGCGGACGCGCTCGTAGAACTAATTGAAAGAGAGAACCAATAATTCATGGCACAGGAAGTCAAATTTCTGGATATGTTCGGCTGCTGCGCCGCCCTGCGGGATAAGTGCGGCGGGCTGGAGCTGGCAAAGGTGAAAAACGTTGTCGTCTCGCGCGAGAAGCGGACGATGGACATTGCCGCCGGCTTTGCCGCGCCCGGTACGCCCTCCGATATCGCCATGCTCGAATGGCGCATTGCGGCGGAATACGGGTTCACGCGGGTGAAGATCACCGGCAATACGCCCGCGGCGGCCCCGGCGGAGAAAAAGGCCGCGCCGCCGAAAAAGGAAGCAAAGCCCGCGCCGAAAAAAGCGGAGAGCGGTGAGGTCCTCTTCGGCAAGCTGCCGAAGGACAACCACAGAACGGATATCTCCGAGCTTACGCTGCAGTCCGGCACGGTGAGCGTGACGGGCAAGGTCTTTGCCGCGGACAGCCGGAAAATACAGAAAACGAACGCCGCGGTACTGAGCTTCGATATGACGGACTATACCGGCAGCATCCACGTTTCCAAGTACATCCGCCAGGGCGACGATCAGTCGATCCTCGATAAGATCCGCGTCGGCGACTATCTCACGGTGCGCGGCGACGTGATCTTCAACCGCTACGATAACGACATGGCGATCGATGTCGCCGCCATTGCGAAGGAAACCGCCCCGCAGCGGCAGGACACCGCCGAAGGGGACAAGCGCGTGGAGCTCCATCTCCACACGCGCTACTCCACGCTCGACGCGCTCACCGACCCGACCGCCGCGGTGAAAACGGCGGCCCGCTGGGGCCACCGCGCCATCGCCGTGACGGACCACGGCGTCGCGCAGGCGTTCCCGGAATTCTGGCACGCGGGGGCCAAGTGCGGCATCAAGGTCATTTACGGCGTAGAGGGGTACTATATCAACGATGTGGACGACCTTCTTGCCGTCCACGGGGAGAGCAATCTCCCGCTCAATACCGATTTTGTCGGCTTTGATATCGAAACGACCGGCCTGGACAGCCACATTCACCGCATCACCGAGATCGGCGCGGTGCGCGTGGAAAATGGCGTCGTGACGAAGAGCTTTCAAACGTTCGTCGATCCCGGCATGCCCATTCCGCCGGAGATCGTGCAGCTCACCGGCATCACCGACCGCGACGTGTACGGCGCGCCGGGCGAGGCGGAGGCCGTGCGCGCGTTTCTGGACTTTGTTGGCGATCTTCCGCTCGTGGCGCACAACGCCGCCTTTGATATCGGCTTCATCACCGCCGCGGCAAAGCGCAGCGGTCTTGCGTTTGACCCCGTATACATCGATACGCTCCCCATCGCGCAGGCGCTTTTGAAGCAGCTCAAAAAATTCAAGCTCGACATCATCTCCAACGCGCTGGGTCTGCCGGACTTTAACCACCACCGCGCGAGCGACGATGCCGCCGTGTGCGCCCGCATCTTCACAACGCTCCGCCCGCGGCTTGCGGACAAGGGCGCAAAAACACTCTCGGATGCCGGAGCGCTCGTGGCGGAGCTGCGCAAAAACGACGCCCGCCGCCCGCGTCACATCACGCTGCTCGTGCAGAACAAGGTGGGACTGAAAAATCTCTACGAGCTCATCTCCAAATCGCATCTGGAGCACTTCAAGAAAAGCCCCATCATCCCGAAGAGCCTTCTGATGCAGTACCGCGAGGGTATTCTAATCGGCTCGGCGTGCGAGGCGGGTGAGATCTTCGACGCCGTCGTGCGCAACCGGAGCGATGCCGAACTTGACCGGCTCGCAGCGTTCTACGATTATTTTGAAATTCAGCCGCTGTGCAACAACCACTTCCTCATCAACGACGGCAAAGCGCGCGACGAGGAGGACCTGCGCGAATTCAACCGCCGCGTCCTCGCGTTGGGCCGGCGGCTCGGAAAGCTCGTCGTTGCGACCGGCGACGTGCATTTCCTCGAACCGGAGGATGAGATCTATCGCCATATCCTTATGGCGTCGCGCAAGTTCCCGGACGCGGACAAGCCCCTGCCGCTTTATTTCAAAACGACCGACGAAATGCTCAAGGAGTTCTCGTATCTCGGCGAGGCGGACTGCCGCGACGTCGTCGTCACCGCGCCGAACGCCATTGCCGACAGCGTGGAGAGCTTTGAGCTGCTGCCGAAGGACCTGTTCCCGCCGTCTATTCCGCACGCGGCGGAGGATCTTGAGCGCATGGTCTGGGATAAGACCCACGAGCTTTACGGCGAGAACCCGCCCGAGCTCGTCACAATGCGCATCAAAGAAGAGCTGGACGCCATTCTCGGCCGTCACTACGAGGTCATTTATATGTCCGCGCAGAAGCTCGTGCAGAACTCGCTCGAGCACGGCTACCTTGTCGGCAGCCGGGGAAGCGTCGGCTCCTCCATGGTGGCGTACATGTCCGGCATCACGGAAGTAAACTCCCTCCCGCCGCACTACCGCTGCCCGAAATGCAAATTCACCGACTTTGAAAACGTGTTCATGCCGAGCGGCGATAAGTACGGCTGCGGCGCGGACATGCCGGACCGTACCTGCCCCGTGTGCGGCGCGAAGCTCGCCAAGGACGGGTTCGATATCCCGTTTGAAACGTTCCTCGGCTTCGGCGGCGACAAGGTCCCCGATATTGATCTGAACTTCTCCGGCGAATATCAGGCGAACGCCCACAAATACACCGAAGAGCTCTTCGGCCGCGACCACGTGTTCCGCGCCGGTACGATCGGCACGCTTGCGGAAAAGACGGCCTACGGCTATGTGAAAAAGTATCTCGAAGAGCGCGGCATGACCGTCTCCAAGGCGGAGGAAAACCGTCTCGCGGCGGGCTGCGTCGGCGTAAAGCGCACGACCGGCCAGCACCCCGGCGGCCTCGTCATCATTCCGCAGGACAAGGACGTTACGGACTTCTGTCCCGTGCAGCACCCCGCGGACGACGCGACCGGCGGCATCATCACCACGCACTTTGAATATCACAGCATGGAGGCAAACCTCTTAAAGCTCGACGAGCTCGGCCACGATGACCCGACGATGATCCGTATGCTCGAGGACGCCACCGGCGTCAATGCCCGCGAGATCCCGCTCGACGATCCGGAGACCATGCGCATCTTCACCTCACCCGAGCCGCTCGGCGTCCCGGACGGCGACCCGATCGTCGGCCATACCGGTACGATCGGCGTGCCGGAGTTCGGCACGGCGTTCACGCGCCAGATGCTCGTGGACACGCAGCCGCACGAGTTTGCCACGCTCGTCCGTCTGTCGGGCTTCTCGCACGGCACGGACGTGTGGGCCGGCAACATCCACGACATCGTCGTCAACGGCATCGCGCCGACCGACAAATGCGTCGGCTGCCGAGACGACATCATGCTCTATCTCATCGACATGGGCATGGAGCCGAAGCGCGCGTTCAAATTCATGGAGGCCGTGCGTAAGGGCGCCATCCACAAGGGCAAGCCGTGGCCGGACGGCATCGTGGAAGAGATGCAGCAGCTCGGCGTGCCGGAGTGGTGGATCGAATCCTGCCGGAAGATCCAGTATCTGTTCCCGAAGGCACATGCGGTCGCGTATGTCACGATGGCGTTCCGCATCGCGTGGTTCAAGGTGCACGAGCCGCTCGCGTACTACAGCGCGTATTTCTACCGCCGCAGCCAGAAGGACGGCTTTGACGCCGAGAGCATGCTGCAGGGCATCGACAAATGCCTTGCGAAGATCAACGCTATCCGCCGCAACCCGAACGCGACGGCGAAGGAAGAGGATCTTCTCACCACGCTCGAGGCGGTGTACGAATTCTACCGGCGCGGCTTCACCTTTGCGCCCATCGATATCTACAAATCCGATTCCTACAAATTCCTCATTGAGGACGGCTGCCTGCGCCCGCCGTTCGTGGCCATCTCCGGTCTCGGCGGCTCGGCGGCGGAGGATCTGAAGCGCGCGCAGGATTCCGGCGCGAAATTCGTCTCCATCGACGATATTTCCGACGCCTGCCCCAAGGTGAGCACCGCCCACCTGGACATGCTGCGAAAGCTCGGCGCGCTCGGCGATCTGCCGGAAACGCGGCAGGTGAGCCTCTTTGACGCCTTCGGCGAAATGTAAAGGAGAGATAGAAGAATGAAACTGATGATCGCGTCCGACCTGCACGGCTCGGCGTACTATACGCAGGCGCTGCTGCGCCGCATGGAGGATGAAAAGCCCGCAAAGCTCGTCCTGCTCGGCGACATCCTCTACCACGGCCCGCGCAATGCCCTCCCGCGCGATTACGACACGAAAGCGTGCGCCGCCATGCTCAACGCGCTCGAAAAAGCGCCGCTTTGCATCCGCGGCAACTGCGACGGGGAAGTGGACCAGATGGTATTGAATTTCCCCGTGCTCGCGGACTTCGCCGCCGTGTTCGCGGACGGGTATACCCTCTATCTCACGCACGGCCACCATCTCGACGAGGCGTCCAAAGCCGCTGCCTCCGGCGACATCGTGCTCTACGGACATACCCATGTCCCGGCGTTCGAGCAGAAGAACGGGAATTATTATGTAAACCCCGGCTCCGTATCCATTCCCAAGGAAGGAAGCCGCCACAGCTATATGCTCTGGGAAAACGGCGTTTTCACCTGGAAGGACGTGGAGACCGGCGAGATCTGGCGCACGGAGCGCATAGAGAAGTGAGCGGCGCGCCGGAGGCGGTGCGCGCGCGGCTCCTTGCGCTGCAAGACGAGAAAAACGCGCCCTTCATGGCAAAGCTCGTCCCGACGCTCCCGCCGGAGAGCGTTCTCGGCGTGCGTATGCCGGATTGCCGCTCGCTCGCCCGAGAGCTTTGCCGGGAACCCGACATCGGCCTCTTTCTCGCCGATCTGCCGCACCGGTATTTGGACGAGAACAACCTCCACGCGCTGATTTTAAACGAGGAAAAGGACTATGCCGCCGCCGTCGCCGCGCTCGACGCCTTTCTTCCGTATGTGGACAACTGGGCGACCTGCGACGCGCTGCGCCCGAAGGCGTTCAAAAAGCATCCGGCCACACTGCCGGACGAGTGCCGCCGCTGGATGAAAAGCGGCGAGATCTATGCCGTCCGCTTCGGCATCGAAATGCTTATGACGCACTATCTCGACGCGGATTTCCACCCGGAATATCTCGAAGAGGTTTCCATAATTAAAAGCGAAGAATATTATGTAAACATGATGATCGCCTGGTACTTTGCCACAGCCCTCGCCAAGCAGTACGAAGCGGCGGTTCCTTACATCGAGCAGCGCCGCCTCGCCCTATGGACGCACAACAAAACCATCCGCAAGGCCATAGAAAGCTACCGTATCACCGACGAGCAGAAGGCCTATCTCCGCACACTCGCCATACGAGAATAACAAACGCCCGAAAGAGCAAAACTCTTTCGGGCTTCATTTTATCGGTTGGGGCTTGCCAGATACCCCTCGAGCAGGAGGGTTGCCGCTACCGCGTCTACGTTGGCGCGGTGCTTTTTTTCTTTTTTTCCGGCGGCGTGGAGGATGGCGTGCGCCTCAATGGTGCTGCGCCGCTCGTCCCAGAGTATGACCGGCAGGCCGGAGGACTCCTCCAGCAATGCCTTGAATTGCCGCGCCTTTTCCGCGCGCGGGCCCTCCGTGCCGTCCATGTTCTTCGGCAGGCCGAGCACAAACTTTTCGGCGTCACGCTCACGGGCAAAAAAGGCGAGCCGCTGCGCGAGCTTTTCGGCGTTCCATTCCTGAATGGTGAGCGCTTCTCCCGCAAGCGTGCCGGTGAGATCGGACACCGCAACGCCGGTGCGGGCGTCGCCGTAGTCTATGGCGATGATCCGTTTCATGGCAGGACCTCCTGTATATGTCTTTTTCCTTACTATACCACACCGCAGCGCCCCGGCGCAATGCCCTCTCCGTTCGACGGCTTTTGCAGGACGCTTCTGCTATGCTCTTACCCGAAAAAACATTTCCCGCGGTTTTCCGTGGGGAAGGGAGGAAAGAGCATGAAGCGCCGGATCGCCTGGCTCACCGTATGTCTGCTTGCGGTTCTGCTGCCGCTGCGCGCGCTGGCTGCGGAGGAGACCGCTGCCGTACAGACGCGCGCCGGGGACTGGACGCCCTCACGCAGCGCCATGCCGGGCGAAGAGCTGCATTTCCGCGCCACGCTCACGCTGCATACCGGCGAGAGCTGGACGATACGCAGCGTGTTTTCCCTCGGCGTCGAGTTTCTCGCGCTCACGGCGGTCCGCACCGACGGAGAGAGCGTCAACGCCTCGTACTATACGCTCGTCACCGGCGCGCGCTCGAAAGAGAGCGCCTTTGCGCTCCATCTCGCGGCGCGCTTTTCCGCGCGGGAGAGTGTCTGCCTGACGGTCGAGTGGACGGCGCGGCTGGGCGACGGCTGCGTTACCGGCGCGGAAGGAAACCGCGTATTTCTCACCGCGGTGAGCGAGAGCGGCCAGACCGCAGCAAGCGGCAGCGCGGCGGTTTTCGCCTACGGCTTTTCCGTTTTCCGCGGTGTGCGCTTTGCCGATGCGCGCGTGGCGGATCATCCGCTGCCGTCCGCCTGCTTCCGGCTCTATTATGACGCCGCGGCGCGCGAGCCGGTGGCGTTCCGGGAGAACGGGGGCGCGTATCTCGCGTGCGCGCTCGGCTGCGGCCACACGCGCCATACCTACATCCTGCGCACCGCGGAGGACGGGTACGTCCGCATGGCGGGACTTCCCGCCGGAACGTATTATTTGCAGGAGTCGCGCCCGCCGTCCGGGTACGGCTGCGCCGCCGACATGCTGCGCGTGACGCTCACGGAGGACGGAGCGCTGGAAACCGACGCGTCCGAAGCGACCGGCAGCACGGTTCTTCTGCTTGAAACGGCGCAGGAATCGCTGCCGGAGAACAAAACGCTGACCTTTTACCGCCGCGGCTGCGGCGTGATGGCCATGCTGTTCACCACCGTTCTGTGCGGAAAGCGGCGATATTGGTGAATCACTTTTTCTCCTTGGGCTTGAAGAGCACGGCGGCGAGATACCCGAAGAATATCGCCGCGGCGATGCCGCCCGCGGAGGCCGTCAGCCCGCCGGTGAACGCGCCGAGAAAGCCCTTCTCCGCCACGGCCTTTTCCACGCCCTTGGCAAGCGTGCTGCCGAAGCCCGTGAGCGGGACGCTCGCGCCGGCGCCCGCCCACTCGATGAGCGGAGCGTACACGCCCACGGCGTGCAGCACGACGCCGAGCACGACATAGCACGTCAGAATGCGCGCCGGGGTGAGCTTTGTGCGGTCAATGAGCACCTGTCCGAGCGCGCACAGCGCCCCGCCGACGAGAAACGCCTTGAGATAATCTGCCCACATAGTACTTACCCCCGATCAACGTCCAGCGCCACGGCATGACAGATGCCGGGGATGCTCTCGCCCTGCTGCGATGTTGTCGGCGACATGAGCGCGCCGGTCGCGGCAAAGAGCACGCGCGGCCAGTCGCCGCAGGTCATGCGCTGGAGAATGTGCCCGCAGAGCACCGACGCGCTGCACCCGCAGCCGCTGCCGCCGGCGTGTACGTCCTGCGTCTCCGGATTGAAAATGAGCATGCCGCAGTCCGTGGAGCATACGCCGAGATCCACGCCGTCCCGGAGAAAGAGATCGGTCAAAATTTCGTGCCCGATCTTTCCGAGATCGCCGGTGATGATCGCGGCATAGTCCGCCGGGGTGCGCCCGGTGTCGGCAAAGTGCGCGCGGAGCGTTTCATATGCTGCCGGTGCCATTGCCGCGCCCATGTTGTTCGCGTCCGTCACGCCCGCGTCGCGGATGCGCCCGGTCGTGACGTGCGTCACATAAGGACCTTCGCCATCGCTCGTGAGCAGCAGCGCGCCCGCGCCGGTCACGGTCCACTGCGCCGTCGGCGTGCGCTGCCCGCCGTATTCGAGCGGGAGCCGAAACTGCCGCTCCGCCGAGCAGAAGTGTGAGCTTGTCATGGCGCACACGGTGTCGGCATAGCCGCCGTCGATCGTCATCGCGGCGAGCGACAGACTCTCCGCCATCGTGGAGCACGCGCCGTAAACGCCGAAGTAGGGGATGGGGAGATCGCGCGCGGCGAACGTTGAGCCGGCGCACTGGTTGAGAAGGTCTCCTGCGAACAGATACTGAATGTCCGAGGGCGGGATCCTCGCCTTGTCGCAGCAGAGCGCAAAGCACTTGGAGAGCATCACGCTCTCCGCCTTCTCCCAGCTCGACTGACCGAAGTAGGAATCGTCGCTGATATAGTCGAACCATTTGCGCAGGGGGCCTTCGCCCTCCTTCTGCCCGACGACGCAGCTGCCCGCCGCAATGGAGGGCGGGTTCGTGAAGGCGACCGTCTGCCGCCCGAGCCGCTTGTTTTTCAGAAAAACCACCGTCTTTCCCTTTTTTCATAGCGTACCCCGAAAAAGCAAAAAAATCCCTCCGGAATGAACCGGAGGGAGAAAGATATTTGATTTACGTGCGCCCGACGGACTGGTAGTTCCAGCTGAGCGAGTTTTCGCGCAGCATCATAAAATTGTCGGTGTACATCTGGAGAAGCCAGTAGTTCATCTCGATCTCCGGGTCGCAGATGTAGATCTTGCCGTCGAGCGTGATCTCCGTCCAGGCGTGCGGCTGGTTTTCTATGCCGATGCTGCCGGAATAGGTGCGGGCGTTGTACCCAAGCCCGCGGGCGAGCGCGCAGAACGCTCCGGCGTAGCAGTAGCAGTTGCCCTTGTTCGTGCGGAAGATCGTGAGCGCCTCGTCAATGTCCCAGCCGGTCGCGCCGGAGTCGTAGTAGTTGCGCGTGAGGTACTGGAAGTCATTTTTCACATGGTAGTAGATCGCTTTAAGATCGTCGAGCCGCGCGGCGTCCGGCGTCATAAAGTCGCAGAGCGTCTGCGCGACGTAGTCATCGAGCTCTGCGCTGCCGCTCGTATAGCGGCCGTTTTTATCGAAATACAGGCCGTCAAATTCCGAATCGGTGAGAAAATACCCGTCGTCGCCGAGCCGGTAGAGATATCCGCCGAACCAAAGGAAGCCGTCGCGCGTCATGGATTCAAGAGACTCTTTTGTGAGCGTTCCGCTGCCCGCCGCGGCGAGCACTTCGGCAGATGCCCAGTGCGTCGGGGCGACGTCCGGATAATAGACGTCCTCCGCGGCGCTCTCTTTCCCAAGCAGCCGGGAAACGCAGAAGGCGAATTCCGCGCGCGTCGCATATTCGCTCTCCGTTTCCGGCAGAGCCTCAAGCACCGGCTCGACGGTCTCGGGATCGAAAAGCGTGTCCAGCGCGGTTTTTAGCTCCTCGCGTGTGAGCGCATCCTCAGGAGCGGCATCCAGACCTGCAAGCAGTGACGGATCGATACGCTCCTCCGGCGCGAGCGCACGCAGCGCCGCGGAGCACTCCGCGTGCGTCATCGCGCTCTCCGGGCGGAGCAGACCGTATTCGTCGGGGAAGAGAAACGCCGCGCCGGTATTGAGTACCGGCCGCGCCAGAGCGTAATATACCGTGTCCGTTTCGACCGGCGCTGCCGGATCGGCGCGCCTGCCGGTCTCATCCGTCCATGCGACGAGATACAGACCCTCGGGCAGCGCGGCGTCCGCAGCGGGCGAGCCGTCGAACGGGATGCTCTCGGTTTTTAAAACGTCGTCACCGAGACGGTATTCCACCGTGAAAACCGGCGTTTCCGTCGGCGCGGGCGTAGTCTCCGCCGCGGCGGGGGCGTTCGAGGCGAGCGGGGCAGCCTCCGCCCGGTAGCCACAGCCGTGGAGAAAAACGGCGGCGAGCAGCACGGCGGCGAGCGGCGCGAATCGGAATGTTTTCAGCTTCATGAAGACGGGTCCTCCCGGAATTGCTTTTTTACAGAATATGCGATACAATTATAATATTCCCGCCGCGGCGTGTCAAATACGCTCGCATCGCGGCGGCAACAGCGAGGAATGTATGAGAAAAAAAGCGAGTAAAGAGAGATTGCCCCTGCTTTTCGCCGCGCTGCTCGGCGCGCTCCTATTGTCAAACTGCGGCTATCGCCCGGAGGGGGTCGAAGCCGTGCAGCCGCTTTCGGACGTGCCCGCCGCCGCGGCAGCGCTGCCGGAGGAGACCGCCGCGCCGCAGGGGAAGACCTATACCGTGACGTACCGTGTGAACGGCGCGGAAACGACTGAGCTTGTGGCCGAGGGCGGCAGCGTGCAGAATGCGCCGGAGTTTATGGCAAGCGAGAACTGCGCCATCGTCGCCTGGAAAAACGCCAACGGCACAAAGGTGGACATCCGCACCGCGCCGGTATATGCCGACGCGGTGTATGAAGCCGTCCCCGGCCCGGCGCTCCGGCGCGAGGGAGCGTATATCGCCGCGGGCAACGACGGACTTTTCCACCCGCTCGATAAATTCACGCGCAGCGACGCCGCCCGCGCCGTATATGCGCTGCTCGATACGAAGCCGACCGGCGAGACGTTTTTGAAGGACGTCACGACCCACGCCAAGTGCTACACCGCCGCAACGACGCTTGTGACGGCGGGCTATATGACACTCAACGACGGCCGGTTTTCCCCGGACGTTGCTATCACCCGCGCCGATCTCATGGCGCTGCTCGAAAAGGTGTTCTCTCCCGCGGCAGTGGAGCGCGCTCTTGCCGGTATGACGGACGAAACGCCCTTCACCCGTGCCGAGGCTGCCGCGGCGATCAACGCGCTGCTCGAGCTGGACACGGCGGGGCTAGCAAACGCCCCGTACTTCCCGGATGTGGCCCCGAGCATGGAAAACTATGCCGCCGTGGAGCTTGCCGGGCAGAGCGGGACGATCTCCTGGCTCACCGGCGACAGAGCGGAGCCGGGCTTTCTCAATCTGGACGGATATCTCTACTGCGTCGGCGACGACGGGTATTTCCTGCGCGACACGATGGTCGGCACGCTGTACTTTGACATCTCCGGCCGGTATACGAGCGGGGACGACGCGCTCGATACGTTCGTTGCCGATCTCGTTGATTCCCAGACGAACGCTTCCATGACCCGCGAGGAAATGCTGCGCGCGGTGTACGAGTATGTGCGCGATCACTATCTCTATCTCAAACGCAGTCTCTACGAGGTCGGCGAGACCGGCTGGGAGATCCCCGAGGCGCTGCTCATGTTCCAGAGCGGCAAGGGTAACTGCTACAACTTCACCGCCGCGTTCTGGTCGCTCGCGCGCGGCATCGGGTTTGACGCGGTGTGCTACAGCGGTCTCGTCGGCGTCGGGCGCGACCCGCACAGCTGGGTGGAGATCACGTTCGACGGCATCCCGTATGTGTTCGATGTGGAGACCGAAATGTCCTACCGTCTTGTGAACGACTACATAACAAGTATGTACCGGAAGACTTACGAGGAGGTCGCGGCGTGGAGCTACGTCCGCACCCCGGAGGAAGCCGCCGCCACCGCGCCGGAAACCGCGGGCTGACGGGGCTTGCCGCCGCATCCAGGAAAAAAATATACCGGCCGTCTGCCGGAATGAACGAAGCCCTAACGGAAAAAATTCCGTTAGGGCTTTAATTATTATACAAATGTAGAAAATAAGCATTCTGCACAAATTATAATATAAAAATTGAAAGCATTTTTCTTGACCAAACAAAAGCGATATGATAAATTTAATTCATATAGGGAGAAAAATCACAGACAACGCGCCCCCTAAAACAAAGTAAAGAGGTGTATTGCGTGAAAGACCTTAAGCATCTGATCTATTTTGAGAATCTGCTTCAGGATGCACACAACGAGCTTGTCGCACAGGCAGTACAAGAGGGAGACTATGCGCTGGGCTACAGCTGCTACTACATCCCGGAAGTTCTGCTCAACCTTCCCGGCTGCTTTTCTTCCCGGCTCCGCGCGCCGCGCTGCACATCCACGGATGTCGCCAGCTATTACATGACCAACCGCACCTGCCCCTATGCCCGCTCCCTTCTCGAGCGCGCCATCGAAGGCGGGTACAACTATCTCAATGCCCTTCTCGGCGCGGAATGCTGCGCGACCATGGAGCGCATGGAGGAGCATTTCTTCCTCATCAACCCGGTGAAGAATGAGAAGTTCTTCGTCACGCAGATCGACCCGCCCATGAAGGGCGACGAGACCAATCTCGATTACTACAAGGCGCAGCTCAAGCTCAAGGTCGTGGACAAGCTGCACGAGGAATACGGCATCGACACCTCCGAGGAGGCCATGCGCCGCGCCATTGATGACCATAACGAGATCAGCCGCATCATCACCGAGATCGGCAATTTCCGCAAGGCGGATAACCCCAGCATCACCGGCTACGAGTTCCACGTCATCCAGCTCGTCAGCCAGGTATGCCCGCACCGGCTCATCCTGCCGTATCTGGCCGAGACGCTCGAAGAGCTGAAGACGCGCGAGCCGGAGCTGAAATTCCCGTTCCGCGCGAGAGTTGTCCTCGTCGGCTCGGAGATCGACGATCCGGAATTCACAAAGCTCATCGAGACCTGCGGCGCCATGGTCGTGGCCGATCGCTACTGCTTCGGTTCCTTCCCCGGCCGCGAACAGATCGAGATCCGTGAGGGGGAGACCGCCTTCGATGCGATCTGCCGCCACTATCTGCACTGGAACCAGTGCGCGCGCTTCATGGACGGCATGAAGATCGACCAGCGCCACAGCGAGGTCAAAAAGCTCGCGGATGAATTCAAGGCGGACGGCGTGATCTATGAGAACATGAAGTTCTGCGAGTTTTGGAGCTACGAAAAAATCCTCGCGCACCATATTTTCACGAACGAGCTGGGCATCCCCACCTGCACCATCGAGAAGGAATACGCTCTCGGCGCGGTGGGCCAGCTGCGCACCCGCTTCCAGGCATTCATTGAATCTCTGGAGATCAAACAGATACAGGGAGGCAAGTGAGATATGAAAGCAATGGATAAGCTGATCGCGAAGATCGACAAAAAGCTCGAGCGCTTTGACCCCATCTGGCAGGCCGAACACGGCACCGGCGGCCAGAGAACGCGCTATTACGATAAGACCGGCGTTGCGAAGTGGCGCGAATGGCGCGGCGTGAAGGACACGCTCTACGACTATACGCAGTGGCTCAATAACCTCTCGAGCATGGTGCAGATGGTGGCGTCCGCTCCCGTCTCCTGTCTCAAGGGCTTCTGGGAATACCGCTGGATGGGCTCGTATCTCGGCACGTTCATGTTCATCGACCGCCTGTTTGAGGGCTACCGCGGCTATGAGCTGCGCACCGCGCACACGAACATGCACGCCATCGTGCAGAGCCTTACCAAGCGCATCGCGCTCGTCCTCTCCAACGACAAGCGCCTCGGCGGCGGCCCGCGCAGCGACGATTTCCTCCCCTTTGACGAGGTGCTGCCCCCACTGTTTCTGACGGGCTTCAAGGAGCTGATCCCGTTCCCGCTGCAGACGCTGCCGGAGTTCATCATCTGCGACGTGGACCAGCACATCGAGCCGTACTATATCGACGTGGCCGAGTCGTTCGGTCTGGCGGCGGACGTGTGCTCGCGCTGCGCCGCGGAGACCGGCGTCGCTATCGACGATGCGTTCCCCATCATCGGCAAGGCGTTCCTCACGACGAACATGCCGTGCAACGCCTCCGAGTGTACTTCCATGATCCAGCGCCGCCGCGTGGCGCTGCCGGACTTCCCCGTAACGCTCGCGATGATCCACAACGAGCCGGGCGCGCACCCCTATTCCACGCAGATGCTCAAGGACGCCATTGCCTTCGTCGAGAAGGAATACGGCATCAAGTATGACTGGGACGAGCTGTTCAAGTACGCCCGGCTTATGAACGAGCAGAACACCATTGAGCTCGAAAAGTGGGACTACTTCAAGACCCCGTATTCCGCGCTCGTTGGCATTGCCGAAACGCTCTACCGGCTGTATTCGTGGGCGTCCGTCAACGGCACCGACCCGTATTTCAACAAGGTCGATCGCCGCGTTATCGAGATCATGCGCCGGGCATACGAGGAAAAGTACCAGCCTTTCGGCGGAAAGACGCGCCACCGCGCCTTCCTTTGGGGGCCCTCTGCGGTATACTATACCGACTTCCCGACCTGGACGCAGAACTGCTGGGGCATCAACATCGTGCTGAACATGGACTCCACCATGGGCCACAACATGATCTCCACCACCGACCCCGAGCAGGCCATGGATGACCTGGCCCTGTTCTCCGAGAAGGGCGTCATGCGTCACCACGCCGTGGGAGGCTGGGACAACGTGAACGCCGTGTGGGACTGGGCCCGGAATTTCCACTGCGACATGGTGCTGTTCAACGACAACGTGGCCTGCAAGGGCATGAACGGCGTCCACGCCCTGATGGAGGAGCAGGCCCGCGACCTGGGCTTCCACTTCATCTTCGTGGAGCACGATCTGGAGGACTGCCGCACCATCTCCCGCCGGGATATGCGCCGCTGCGTCAACGATTACATGTCCGTCGTCCTGAATGAGACGCCGCTGGACGCCACGCTGGTGGACTTTGACGACAGCGAGGCGTGGTAAGGAGGAACCGTCAAATGAAAAAAGCGTTGAAAATCATGGGCAAGGTGCTGTGGAAGCTGCTGATCGTGGGCGCGATCGGCTTCGTGGTGACCTTCGCCATCTATATGCTGAACCTGGAGAACAAGCTGATCTACCGCTTCGTCTACCCTCTGCTGCAAAAGCACTACGACAACCAAAAACGCGACCGCCGGGTATCAGCCGCAGTCCGAT
>ERZ857965.2480-NODE-2480-length-15413-cov-83.919065_pt1 | contig 15413 bp, 18 predicted proteins | sample MGYA00519758_ERZ857965 | MGnify/ENA primary metagenome ERZ857965 (study PRJEB31778, sample SAMEA3449381) | human gut metagenome | biome: human gut; feature: human-associated habitat; material: faeces | place: United Kingdom | collected 2010/2012 ... | reverse complement strand
CCCGTTGTCCTCTGGAAACAGTGTGGGGGCGTGGGCGTGTCCTCACCGTGAGGAAGTTTTTTCGCCCATTTTCGACAATCTTTTTTATAAAAAATACTTGACAAAGTATGTACAAAGTAGTACAATATAATCATAGCAGGAATTATTCTTTTCTGAAAAAGGAGCGTAGCGGTTGGCAGTTCAGAAAGCCATGTACGATAAATAAATATCTGCTTCCCCACAGCTTTAAGTTGTGGGGAAAATTTAAGGAGTGATGATACTATGAGTATGCTTAACCATAAGTGGGAATGTTTTGAGGTCGGCAAGTGCAGGGCAGAATGGGTAGGCTTGCCAGACGGACAGGTTATTGATTGGACAGATATGTGCGGTTTTACCTTGATGATATACTGGAACAGTCCGAGGAAAGAGGAAATCATGTCTGTAAATACCAGAAGCTATTTTGAAGTGGCTTTTAAGGATATTGAGGGCGTGGGTTTCTTTGCTTTTAAGTTCGGGAATTGCGAATGGTGTGATTGTGCCTTTTCCCCGAACATTTACGATAATTCCCCGAAGTTTGAGGAAATTCCAAAGGGGCAGTCTTACGCACTTCACATTATGCTTATTGATACTTCCAATGGAGAATTGAAGTATTTGCGTAGTTTGGCGTTGGGGCGTGAATTTGCTGATTATGTCCGCAAATGGGCGTTGCAGAGCCTCGATAAGAATATCAGCAAGCGATACTATAACAAGGCGGTTGATGAAGCATACAAGAAGTTCCCTATGCCAGATGATATTGCAAAAAACGCTGATATTAGGTGGGTACTTCCTCACGGTGAGGAAAGAAATCTTACCGTAGAAGAAAAAGAATAACTTGACAATGTATGCACATTGTGGTATAATCATATATGTAAAGAGGAAACCCCTAACAGTAATTTGAAAGCAAGGTGCATATAATGACAAGAGACGAATTGATAAAAACAGCCATTAAAACCGTTATCCAGTACGCCGAGGAACAGGGCGTGAAGTTGAGACGAATTGACTTCAAGGAAAGTAAGTGGATTTTTGTTCCAGACGGAGCAATCAACTACTATACCTTACCTTTTGGCAAGGACGAAGAAGTAAATACCGTATGCGTGAAAATCTCTTATCATGGGCGTTGGGAGAAACAGCTTAAAATTGCGAAAGAGCGTTTCCTTAACTACTTCAATGCCCGACTGGAAGAAAACTGCTTATCTTTCTCTTTTACTGCAAAAGAGTTGGAAATCATTGCGGTTGGTAGAGTTGAGGGAAGCAATGACGAAAAGATAGAAACCATTATCAAGAAAATCAACAAACTGCTTGCCCTGTCCGATACCGATAAAAACAATTCCGAGCAGGAAGCTATTTCTGCAAGTCTGAAAGTCCAGAAACTTCTTGCGAAATACAATCTTTCCCTTGCTGATGTGACAGGAGAAAGACAGGAAGAAGAAGTTGAACAGAGCATTGCTGATGTGGGTATCGGTAAGAAGTGGAAGTTTATACTTGCGGAAGCGGTAGCGAACAACTTTGCTTGCAAGCACTTCTTTGTTGGCAGAGAACAGATTGTGTTCTATGGCTACAAAGCGGACATTGTTTCCGCAAGACGAGTATTTGTTTATCTGTTTCGTGTTGGTGACAGGTTGACAAACCAGTACGCAAAGGAATACCGCAACAAACACGGTGTTGCAGACGGTATTTACAATAGCTTTTGCCGTGGATTTGTGGCAGGGGTAAAAAAGGAACTGGACAAACAGTGTACCGCACTTGCCATTGTGGTACAGCCGAAAGTGCAAGAATCGTGGGAAGCGTTTTCAAAGGATTTTGGAACGCTCAATGCGAAGCTGAACGGCAACAATTACGAAGCCTATGCAGAGGGCGAAATCGAGGGAAAACGAGCATTGAACGCTCAATATATCGAAGAATAAGCGTTCCCCTTTCCCTCTGCTTATGAAAGGAGACTGATTTATGAATCGGGAAATCATTGATAAATGCCTTGATTTTGCAGAGGGGAAAAAGGGAACTTTTACAATTCTCACGGTGAAAAAGCCAGACTTTCCAGAGAACCTTATTTCTGGAACGGAAAAACAGCAGACGATAAACGGCTATGTGAAAGAGGGATATTCCACAAGGCAGATTGCGGAAATCATGGGTTGCAGTCAGCCGAATATCGTTGAGCATTTAAGGCAATATAAAAAGAGCGTGGCGTTCTATGATGAATGGACGGCGTTCTGGGGGTTTGTGGCAGAAGTGCGACAAACCCCTATCCGTGTTGCTTTTGGTGATATGCTGTCCGAGGAAGTTTATGCTATCTTTGAGAAAAAGGAAATCCAGACCGTAGAAGATTTTCTCCTGTTGAGTGTGAGACATTCCACAACGAAGATGATTAAGATTCTGGGGCAGAAGCTAACCGCAGATAAAAAGGCAGAATTGTTTCAAGCAATAAAAGAAAAGTGTTACGATTTACTCACCGTGAGTAATGATTAAAGAAAGCAGGAAATTATTTTCCTGTTTTTTTTAATTTATGTACTTGACAAAGTATGTACAAAGTAGTATAATAGAATCATAGAACAGGAGACTAAACCAGTGAGAAAAGAGGTATGATTATGGCGATTATTGCACAGGGTTTTGAAACTCTCATTACGAATAAAGGAACGGAAAAATGCGACTTTGGGGAACTTCTGGAAAGAAGCCGTCAGATTAAGGAACAGTGGCAGAACAGCATTGTTATCAACGAGAACGGCACGAATTTCAATCTGGACAAGGATTTGAAATTCCACTACATGACCGATTACGGGAAGAAAAAGGAAGCCGATATTTCCGAGTTCGCTTTTTCGCAGTTGTGTTCCCGTATGGGCGTTCCTGCAAACTACATTAAAAAATGCTTTGCGAACGGCAAGGAAGATTTGGCGATTCAGAACTTCCGAGCATGGGCGAATGACACGGAAAACAATCTGCTTGTCCGTGAGAATGACGGCGTTGTTCGTGCTGTCCTGTCCGACAGCTACACACCGTTCGACAGCTACCAAGTGTTAAGAGCATTGAAATATACGGTGGATTTTAAGCGTTGGCAACCGACACAGGTTTATCTTTCCGAGGATAGATTGGTTGTCCGTTTCGTGGATTTTACCCCTATCCCCGTCAATGACGGCTCTCCCCTTTATCTGGGATTCACGGTAAGCAGTTCTGATGTTGGACGAGGAAGCCTTAACGCTAAAATGATGATTTACCGTAGCGTTTGCACAAACGGTTTACTCATTTCCTCTATGGGCGGTACGCTTTACAAACAGCACCATATCGGAGAAGCAATGAGCGAAAGCAAACTCAATGTGTTCAACAAAATGCTTGCGGACATTGACACAATCGGAAGTCAGATTGTCGGCAATATCAGCACTTGCCGAAAGGAAACCTTGAAAGACTACGAAATGAAGATGTATCTGGAAAAGGCGAAGCGTGAAATGAAACTCTCTGAAAAGAGCATGGAGAAATTGCAAGACCTTATCTCTGGTACTTATGAACCTACCAAGTGGGGAATTATCAACGGGGTTACGGAACTTGCACAGGACTTCACCCTTGAAACCCGTCTGGATATGGAACATTGGGCAGGAGAGTTTTTTGCAAAAACAGCATAAAGGTTAAGGGGTTGTGGCAGATTGAATCTGCCACTCCCCTACCCTATTTCCTCACCGTGAGGAAGAAAGGAAAAATAGAAATGAAAAAGCTATTGATTTGCTTGCTTTGCTGTTCGTGTCTGCTTACTGGCTGTTCCTTTCAGTTGGATATGGACAGTAGCAACAAGACAAGTGAAGAACCCAAGAAAACAAAAAAACCTGCCAATGCCATTACCGCAGTTGTAACGGACAAAGAACAGGGGATTGACGGAAGTGTTATCAAATTGAGCGATTTTGAGATAAAACTTCCAAAGGGATATGTGTACGGCACAAAGGAATACAAGCAGGGCAAGAACGATACTACCCCGAACAGCACAATCTACTATGTCTGGCAAGAGGACGAGGAAGTAGATTATGTGCTTGATACTGATACCCGAATCATGCTCTATATCTATGAGGGATTGGACGAAAATTCGCCCCATAAGGAAATTACCGATAGACAAGGCATGACAAGCATGAAGTCAACCTACCTCAACCACTTTGCTTCCGTAGTTACCTTGCGAGACAGATATTATGATACCTCTGCTGTCGCAAGTTCCGACAACAAATATTATGTGTGGCAGTTCAAAGGAAACAGCGGTGATTCCCTTGTAACAGCTTATTCCGAGTTATGCTATCCGAAAGCCTACTATGGAATTATGGGCGTGGAAAGCAAGACAACGGACGGAAGCCGAAAGTTCTACAATTTTGTGTTCTCTAATGACGGAACGGGCGAGTTCTGGAAGAAAAGTGAATATGACAGCTTAATGGGGCAGATAAAGAAAAGCCTCAACTTCTCAAAGTTCGGTGGTGGTATCGAAAATGCAAAGTATGTAGATGTTCTCAACGGGTACAGCTATGAACAGCTTGTGACTGATGAACTGTATAAGGAAACCAACACGGATAAGAAAGTGGGCGGTTTGTTCTATAAGGTACTGCTCTACTATGTTTCCGAAACTGGACGAAGCTACGAAAGGGTAAACATTGATTAAGCTGATTGCAACCTTGACAATGCTTATAGACCATATCGGGGTGCTGTTCTTTCCGCAGTACATGATTTTTAGGGTGATAGGACGAACGGCAATGCCACTATACGCCTACTGTATCGGCAGAGGGTATTATTACAGCCGTATGCACGGAACGCTTGACAGATACCTTAAAAATGTGTTCTGGTTGCTTGTAGCGTCTCAAATACCGTATGCTCTTATCGGTGGTAAGGGATTGAATATTTGCGGAACATGGCTTTTTTCTCTTTTACTGCTGATTGCCTTTGACCGTCATTTTGATACAGGTTGGAAAAAAGCTGTCTGGTGTTGCGGTATCTATGGGATAACGGCGGTGCTGTACTGGAAAGGCATTATCATTTCCGATTATGGAATTGGGGGCGTTACCACTCCCCTGCTGTTCTATCTGCTGATAAAACAGAAGAAAGAAAATTGGGTAAATTATATGCTTGCCGTGCTGATAGGTTGGGTAGTCTATGTAATGAGTTCTGGAACGGCAAGCAGTTTAGGACAGATTTTCTCTTTAGGAAGTGTGGCGGTTCTGGCGGTATGCCATAACCGAGATTCCATTATCAAACTTCCGAAGTGGTTTTTCTACTGGTTCTATCCAGTACACTTGACGATACTCTTATTGATAAAAGCAATGACTTGAAAGGACTGAAAACGAATGAACGAGATAATGTTGACTATGCAGAATGAGAACGGGGAAGCCGTTCAGTACGAAGTAAAGAATATCTTTACGGTTGAGGGGGATTCCTATTGTGTAGCATATCCGCAGGACGGGAACGAAGCGGAAGCTGTCTTTCTGAAATGTTCCCTTGCCGAGCATGAGGGTAACACGGATATTTCCATTTCCGACATTGACAATGCGGAAGAATATAACCGTGTCTTTACCGCCTACAATGATATGTACCAAGAATCCGTACAAAAGGCGGTTTATGAGGAATTGAAGCAGAACGAGGAAATTATCACGGTTACTGATGTGAACGGCGAAAATAAGGATTTTCTGGTTCACACGATTTTCGAGGACAAGGACAGCAAACGAAGCTACATTGCCGTGCAGGAAGTCAGCGGAACAGGCGAGTTCGCAGAAGAAATCTCTTTGTACCGCTATGACGATTCAGACGGTGAGCCGAAAATCAGCATGATTCCCTCTGATATGGAATATGACAGAGTGAGAAAATTGTTTGTTTCCATGATTGAAAACTCTTGACAATCTACTCACAATGTAATATAATAAAATTGTCCGTAAGGACATTAAAGATTACCTTGCAATCAAGGTTTTCTCTTTACAAAAAAGAGTGTGGCGGTTTCCGTCACACTTCTTTTTTTGCCTATTTTGGCACAAAAAAATCCGTACAAAAATTGCACGGAATATTTTGCATACTATATTGACATTTACGCCTATATAGTGTATAATCCTTATCGAGTAGAGATTCCCGATAAGGATTATTTTCGCTCTTTGATTTACTTACTTAAACTTTGAAAGACAACAAGTTGGATTTAGTTAAGTTTGCCGACTCCCTAAATCCTACTCAATGCTTGCGTTCAGTCTCTCTCTGACTGAACCTTTCTACGGTTATTATGATAACACAGGGGGCAATCTAAGTCAAGATTGCTTACTATGATACTTTGTACATACACCCTGCTTTTCCTCACCGTGAGGAAAAAATACCCGTACCATAGCTATTGACCGTCTTTCTGTTTAGGAGAAAGGCGGTTTTTTATATGTTAGGTACAAGTGCAGAAAAATTTGAGTATCAAACAATATCAGACTTTTCTTGTGCGTCTGATTATCTGGAATATATGTTCGGCGGTATCAAGGGCATTTCTTACCGTGCCACAATCAATCCGCATTACTGCCAGTCCTACTATCGTACTTCTGGACTGATAAAAGCGTCTTATCATGGCGTAGATAACTGCTATGTTTCCATGAACACTTTTTATCGTGACGCAGAAACAAAATATAACGAGGGGCGTGATGTAAAGCATTTGAAGCGTCTTACTGCCCTTTATGTGGATTTGGACTGCTACAAATTAGGACTTACCAAAGAACAAGTTCTTCTCCGTCTGGAAGAAGATTATCTGGACATTGGAGCGAATAACAGAATCCCACAGCCTACCTTTATCATTGATTCTGGGCGTGGAATATACCTTATCTGGAAATTACAGGACGAGGACAGAAACGCTTTACCAAGGTGGCAAGCCGTACAGCAGTATCTTACAGATACGCTTATGGAATTAGGTGCAGACCAAGCGTGTACGGACGGGGCAAGAATCTTGCGTGTACCGTACAGCCGTAACCCTAAAAGTCAATCTATCGTAACTATCAAGGACTTTGCAGATGTATCTTACACTCTCAATGAGATTGCAAGAGAATATGATATTAAGTCCGTGAAAACGGCAAAGAAGAAAGTCCGCAAGGACGGAAGAAAGGTGTACCCTTACAATCACGCTACCGAAAGACAGCGTAAGTATGTAAGGGATATTGCCGTGCGTCTGAATCTCTCCGAGGGAGATATGCCAGACTTCACGAACTACCACGAAACGGATAACTGGATAAAGCTACATAAGGACTTATGCCCTGCCACAGAGGGCAAGGACTATTGTTACAAGAATGGCAATATCTATTCTATTGGGGAGTTCGTGTCTTTCCGTCAAGTCCTTAAAAGCTATTGTGAGGAAATCCGCAAGGTGCTTTGTAGCCGTACAGGGGCAGATTGCAAGCGTGAATTAGCTTTATTCCTTTATCGCTATTTCTTGCGTGAAATGAAATATACCAGTGAGGAAGCGTTGAATCTTACCCTTGATTTTAACGCTCATTTGTCCTGCCCTTTTGATGAATCCTATGTTATCACGGTGACTGCCAGTGCAGACAAAAGGATTGAGAGCGGACTTCCTTACCGTTACAAGAAAGAAACTATTATCAAGCTGTTGGAAATTACAGAGGAAGAATTGAAAGACCTGCCTTTCCTGTCTACGGCAGTCAAGAGCAAGAAAGAGCGTAAGGCAGAAGCTAACCGCAGAGCCTATGAGAAGCGTTTAGAAGCCGAAAATAAGCAAAACAAGGAAGCCGTGATTCTGGAACGCAGAGCGGTTATTTTCGCCATGCGTGAAAGCGGAGCAACCGCAAAGGAAATCCAAGAGCAGTTACATATCAGCAGAGCAACCTATCATAGAGATATTGTTGCCCTTGCCACAGAGAGCGTTCTGACGGCTGTTAAAGCCATTTTGGACAAGGTAAGCAACAATATCAAGGAAGCCACAGAAAAAGCCGTAGAAACGGCTGAAAAGGGCGTAGAAGCGGTATCTGACAGCATGGATTGTTTCAAAGAAAAAGCTGTCAATATCGTAAAATCTGCTATGTCTCATTTTTTCAGTCTCCCTATTATAGAGAGTACAGCGAAGCTGTACCGCACATTTATGTCTGCCCCTACCAGACTGTTACAATACTTCCTGCCTGTTTTCCATGACAGGGGGAGCGGTGCTATTGAGGGGGATTCCGACACCGACAGCAGTTGAGTGTGGGGGTTTCCCCGATAGCTTATAATTGTTTTTTTGTTTTATGGTTGAAAGGAGTTATCCATGAGTGAGAATGAAAAGTTAAGAGCAGTACCGAAAGTTACTCACGGTGAGGAAGAATATTGCCAGTGTGGGGATTCCGCAGAGGTTGGACAAGTATTGGGAGATTTTGGATATAGGGAAGTTTGTAAGGTGTGCGGAAAACAGATTGAAGATGGTTTTCATTATTACAATCATTCTGACGGTGTAGACCATGACGATATAGATTTGTTTTAAGGCAACCAGAAGCAACAGCCGTTCCGCTTTGAGCCAGTCAAGGTACGGGTAGTATTTCCTTGCGGAAATCTCCACCCTTTCCCCCTTGACAGTCACAATCTGCCCCGTTCCGTAGGCTACGCCGACGGGAACGGGGCAGACCGCTTCACTTACCTTACAGCAGACCGCAGGGCAGGGCATGAGGGGCGTTTGCAACACCCCCTCAAACTCCCCCGTTGTCCTCTGGAAACAGTTGTGAGAGCGTGGGCGTGTCCTCACCGTGAGGAAGTTTTTTGTCGGTTTTTCTTCTTTTTTTATCAAAAACACTTGACATTGTATGTACATAGTAGTATAATGAGTATAGATAAAAGAAAGGAGTGCATATTATGTACGCAAAGAACAAAAACAATGTAACATTCTTCGTTGACAGCTACAACGAGAACACAGACAAGGTGACTTACGGTAGAGTTTCCGAATCTGTCAAGACTGGCAAGAAAGGAGAGGACGGCAAGGACATTTACGAATATGAGAACTGGAACGCTCGTTTTGTCGGCAAGGCAAGAGAAAAGGCTTTGAGCCTTACGGACAAGGCACACATTGTACTCACTGAATGGAGTGCAAGGGTAAGCTACAACAAAGAGAAGAAAGCAAGCTATCCTTATCTTATGGTTATGGACTTTGACTTGCAGGAAGATAACAAGTAAGGCGGTTCTTCCATTTCCTACACGGTGGGGATTCAAAAAGTCCTCACCGTGAGGAAATAAATCAAAAAAATTATTAAAAGTCACTTGACATTGTATGTACAAAGTGCTATAATAATAAATGTAAAGAGGAAACCCAATAAACCAAGAAAGCGAGGTACAGACAATGGTTAAAAAAGTGGCTTTTATCAATGGTAAGGGCGGTTGCGGAAAAACTACTTCTATCTTCCATGTGTGCGGTGTGTTGGCACAAAAGGGGGAAAAGGTTCTGGTAATCGACCTTGATAAGCAGAGAAACACAACGGATACTCTGCTGATGAACAACGAGGACAGACCCGAAAAGACGGTGCTTGACTTTTTCAGAGGGAACGCAGAAGCGGACGAAGTTACCGCAAAGGCATTGTTCCAGACGAGAGGGAACGCAAAGGCAAAGTATTTTGGTGTAGACTGTATGAGTTCTGATGTGGACTTGCAGGACGAAGCGAAACTTGCCGACATTGACGGGGAAGCCGTCAAGGACAAGTTGGAAAAGTTCATTGAGGAACAAGGTTATACATGGGTTCTGGTGGATATGCCACCAAGTAACATGACCCTTAACAATATCTGCTTTGGCTATATTGTTGATTATGCCATTATTCCTTTCAGTTCGGACATTTTTTCCGTACAGGGATATGCTGACATTATGGAAGTAATGGACAAGGCAAGAGAGGTAAACCCGACACTGAATGTTCTGGGAGTATTCCTTGCACGATACATGAGTAATTGTGCGGTTGACAAGTACATTAGAGAACAGCTTTTGGACTTTGATACCTTTATCGACATTCAGATTCCCCTTGCAAGTGATGTGAGAGAATCCGTAATGTTCGGCAGACCGATTAGCTTTTACAAGTTGTTCTCCAAGAGCAAGACAGCCTATGAGAATCTTGTAGAGGAAATGGAAAAGAAAATCAACGCTTAACGAGAAAGAGAGGATATAGATTATGGCAAAGAACTTTGGTAACGCAGGAAGCATGAAAGCAGTTGCAAACGCAAAGAAAGTAGAGCAGGAGAAAGCACAGGTTGTCGCATTGCAGAATATCAGCAATGACAACTTGATTGATAACCCGAAGAACGGAGAGGACATTTCCTTTACCGCAGACCTTGAGGAATCCATGAAGCAGAACGGATTCACCGACCCTATGGAAGTAACGGACTTTGGCATGGATAACGGAAAGTACATGATTCTTTCTGGACACCGCCGTAGAATGGCAGGAGTTAAGGTTTTCGGCAAGGAGTTCTTCTTCCCTTGTATCGTGAGACACTTTGACAATGCCGAGCAGGTACAGAATTACACGCTCATGGCGAACGCACAGCGAGACAGTGCAAAAGACCCTTGCCTGTTTTGTGCAAGATACAAATTGCATGAAGAATACCTTGAAAGTATCGGATTCAAGGGAAGCAAGAGAGAGGAAATTGCGAAGCGTTTAGGTATTTCCGCACAACAGGCAGACCGCTACAACAACATGAACAAAATCATTCTCCCTGTTTGGGATATGGTTAGAGCGGAGATTGTGGGTATCAGTTCCGTACAGCCTATGGCGAAGCACACGAAAGAGGAACAGCTTGTAATCTACAATATCATGCAGAGTGCGGTTGACAAGGGCGTGAACCTTTCCAGAGACACCGTTAAGAAGATTGTTGACGGTTTCCGTGAGGGTAAGACCACATGGGAAGAAATTGCAGATATGCCGAGAGACAGCGGTTTACCTCTGAACGGCTTTGCCGACAGTGAGCTGAGCGAGAGCCGAGACAACGGGGAAAGCGGAAACCGTAATGACGAAGTGAACCGTGAGCATGACCCGATTGCTGATGAACTGGACGCTATGGACGAAGCGGAAAGAGAGTGGAACGAGAATCAGCAGGACAACGAGGACGGAGAGGACGAAGCCGAGGAAAAAGAAAAGCATGAGCCGACCCCCGAAGAAAAGGCTTTGAAGTTGGGTGAGGACATTGCGAAACAGCTTGCCAAACTGGACACCAGTTTGCAGGACATTTGGAAGTGCAAAGACAAAGAATCCGCAGTTGATATTGTAATCAACATGAAGTCTACCATGCTTGCCCTTGTGGACGAAATGGTAAGGGTTTCTGATGATTGGAAAATCAATGAAGAAGCGGACAAGGCACTTACGGAAATTGTTGAAGCGGTAGAACTTTTCAACAAGTAAGAGGAAATAACGGCATAGGGTAGAGAAAAAGCCTACCCTATGCTATCCTTACTACCATGTGACCGCAACGCAGAAAAAGGAAAAGAGGAATATATATGGCAAAGAACAGTGACTATTATATGTCTATCCGTGTGGACGGACAGTTGAAACAGAATTTTGATAATTTCTGCCGAAATTGCGGTATGACAGTCAGCGGAGCAATCAGCCTTTTAATCAATCAGACTATCGAAAAGCAAGCGATTCCGTTTGATGTAACCGAATCCTATATTCCAAAAGGAATGTATGAGGGTGGGGAACTGCAAGAGAAGCGAATTGCCGTCCGAGTGAACGATACAAGCAAAAAGCAGTTTTCGCTTGTATGTGGGAAAATCGGTATTCCTATGGGAAGATTGGTAAAAATGTTCATGCTGAACTGTCTGCATGAGGGGAAGTTACCTTTTTGATTCTATATACATAATATGTGCTATGCCCGTCAGAAGTGCGTTTCTGACGGGTTTTTTTGTGCCTTACGGCAAGAGAGCGGAAGCCGTGGCAGAGCCACGCCTATTGTTTCTTTTTACTGCTGATACCGCCCGTTCCGCTTTGAGCCAGTCAAGGTACGGGTAGTATTTCCTTGCGGAAATCTCCACCCTTTCCCCCTTGACAGTCACAATCTGCCCCGTTCCGTAGGCTACGCCGACGGAAACAGAAAAACAAAGTTTTCCCGTTTCCATTCGGACTTGCCATTGTACGGGCAGACCGCTTCACTTACCTTACAGCAGACCGCAGGGCAGGGCATGAGGGGCGTTTGCAACACCCCCTCAAACTCCCCCGTTGTCCTCTGGAAACAGTGTGTGAGGGCGTGGGCGTGTCCTCACCGTGAGGAAGTTTTTTCGACCATTTTCGACAATCTTTTTTGTAAATATACTTGACAATGTATGTACAAAGTAGTATAATAATAAATGTAAAGAGGAACACCAACACAGAGCCGAAAGGCAGAAAGGCAAGGTACATTATGAGTTATTTAACAGAACAGAAAACAGAGTTGGCACAGGCACAGGTAACGGAAGCACTGTTACGCATGAGCAAGTTGCAGATTCACAGCAACGCTATCAAGGAGTTTTTGGAGAGTGGGAAGCTGAACCGTTCCGAGAGAGGTATTCTTTACTGGTTGGAACAGGACGAGGAAAAAATGGTTCGTGAGTGGGAAAAGGAAACTGGTAACATGGTTTATCATGTTATCAAAGACAATACCGAAATCGGACTTCTTTACACTTTCCTTTATGTTTCTGACGATACCGAGGACTGGGAAGAAGATAGAGAGGACATTGAAAACAATATCGCATTTACCTATGTGAAAAATGCTACCATTGATTATTGTAGCGAATATGGCACAGTCGGTATTATGCCGTTGTGGGGCGGTGTGGTAAGAACAGCATAAGCAAGAACGCCAGACAGGAGAAAGGGGGATTTTCCCCCTTTCGTTTTTTCCTCACGGTGAGGAAAAAAGTTGTACTTTCTTACATTAAACACTTGACATTGTATGCACAAAGTAGTATAATAAGTATAAAGATAGGAAAGGAGTACAGCATGGCATTTAGAAATAAAGAGGGCATGGCTATAAGCTATGATTGCGAAGAACTGATTGCAGAATTAAAGGCTGATATTGCAGAGTTCGGAGAGGACGAGGAAGTGAATGTTTGGTGCAGGGAGCATGAGGGCGTGACCCTTTACACCAATTATGATTTTATCGCAGAGGAAAACACGGTAAAGAAAGGGGAATTGAAGAACGGGGAAACCTTAACGGTTATGAAAATGGGCGTTCTTCTGAAACTTCTGGAACAGGAAAATTCGATTTTGTAACAAGCGGAAAAGGCAGGGTGATTGATAATGTATAGAAAAGCATGGAAGCCGTCAAAGACGGCAAAAAAAGAGTTTGCGGAAAAAATGAGGGAGATTGAGGATTTTTGTGCCAAGAATGGTATTCATTCTTCCTTGTCGAATGACAGTTATTATTTCACCGTGGACGGAATCAATTACAGAATCAGTAATCATTCTGTCGAAGCCAGTAACCGAGGGGCGTTTGATGATACCACAGGAGAGCAGAAAAGAGAACTGTATCATCAAGACGGCAGGGAAGATAACACAGTTTATATCCATGCAAGCAAGACAAGAATCATTGAGATTTACAATGATATTGTGGCAGGATATAAACTGGACGGCAGAGGAAACAGAAAGGACGGGTTGCAATGAGTTTTCTTGATAACATAAAGGCTGTTCCGATAACTGATTATGCAACCAGAAGCGGATTTACCCTTGTTAGAAAGGGTAAATACTTTTCCCTTAAAGAGCATGACAGTGTGATTATTGATGTGGAGAAAAACTGTTTTTGGAGAAACAGCCGTTTCTCCAAAGGCTATAAGGGCGGTGCAGGAAGTATCATTGATTTTGCAATCGAGTTCAACGGAGCAACGGACGCAAGAGAAGCTATGAGGACGATTGCAGGACTTTACGGCATTGAGGGCGAAAAGGCAAGCAATGTCCGTTATGAAAAGCCGTTTGCTCCGCAGAGAGAGCGTAATTTTGAAAAAAAGGTAGGGGAGATTGAACTTCCCGAAAAAGATAATAATAACCGCAGGGTATACGGTTATCTTCTGAAAACCAGAGGGATTGAACATTCTGTAATTAAATATTTTCTGGGAAAGAAAATGCTGTACCAAGACAAGCGAGGAAATTGTGTGTTCCATACTGGAACGGTTTTCGGGTGCTTGCGTGGTACAGATACTAATTACAGATTTGTGGGGGATTTAGAGGGTTGTGATTATAACGAGTGTTTCTTTTTCCGAGGAAGCAACGAAGCGAAAACGCTTATCGTTGCGGAATCCGTCATTGACATTATGAGTATCATGTCTCATTTTTGCAGGGAACACAAGAAATACACCGATTATTGCTATCTTGCCCTTGCAGGAACAACGAAGTTGCAGAGCGTTTTCTATCATCTGGAAGAAGAAACGAAGAACGGCAAACCCCTTGATACAGTCATGGTAGCAACGGACAATGACGAAGCAGGGGAAAAGGCGTGGGGAATCATCAACGAGGAATTGACGGAAAAAGGCTTGAAGTGTGTCCGCTTTGCTTCCCCAAAAGGGAAAGATTGGAATGATTTTATTGTCAATACGAAGCCTTGATATTGACATAGTATGCACAATGTAGTATAATTAGACTTAAATTAAAGAACGGCAGATTCAGAGGTGGATATATTGAAAATAGTTGAATATGATTTTAAGTCAGACAGCCACAGATTCAATGTGTGGCTAACGGAAAGTGGCAGAATCGAATATACGATTGACGGTGGAGAAGTTTTCCATGCAAAGAAACTGGAAAACGGAAAGCTGATTTTCATTAAGCCACAGGAAGTTATCAAGAAGAATGAATTGTTTACGATTCATTATGTGGAAGTGCCAGAAGCTATCTATGCAGAATTGGCACAGGCACAAGCAAATATTCTGGTGGGCAAGGAAGAAAAAAACCTTGCACATGGTTTTGACGCAGACAAAATCACGGCAAGCAAGGTTGATTCATGGAAGAAGAAACTCTATAAGACAAAGGACAACAAGACGAATAAGAAAACCGTCTATTGTGTCCATGACTTCCAGATTGGAAACAATAAGTACAGGTTCGTGGAACGAAAGATTGAGGGCGTGGGAATCGTAATCAATCCAGATTATAAAATCAGCGAGGAACTACCGAATGTGGGCGGTGTGCCGAAGCAGTACGGGGAACTCATGTTCTGGGACTACTTTTTCCAAGATACAGGGTGGAAAAGGGTAAGAGAAATGACCTACAACGAGGTAATTTGCTATACCCTTATCAAGAAATACGGACACTTTGTTTCCGTTCCAGACGAACCGAAACAAGAAAAAAAGAAGAAGTTTTCTCTTTTCCGCAAGTGATAAAAAGGGCGTTCCGAAAAGAACGCTCTTTTCTTTTTCTGCTGATACCGCCCGTTCCGCTTTGAGCCAGTCAAGGTACGGGTAGTATTTCCTTGCGGAAATCTCCACCCTTTCCCCCTTGACAGTCACAATCTGCCCCGTTCCGTAGGCT
>ERZ857965.2476-NODE-2476-length-15431-cov-5.864399_pt1 | contig 15431 bp, 17 predicted proteins | sample MGYA00519758_ERZ857965 | MGnify/ENA primary metagenome ERZ857965 (study PRJEB31778, sample SAMEA3449381) | human gut metagenome | biome: human gut; feature: human-associated habitat; material: faeces | place: United Kingdom | collected 2010/2012 ... | reverse complement strand
CTTCACTGCCTACTCTCATATTTCCTACAAATGCACTGTCTACAATGTTATAGACTGCCTGCAATGCCATAGATAGGATCATCGGGATTCCCATTTGGACCATCAGCTTATTTACCGGCATATCCTTCATCTTGTTGCTTTCCGCCATTTTGTTTTAACTCCTTTCTTTTTAGCACAAAAAAAGTGCGCACCTTGTCATATAAGCTGGACTTACGCTGACACGCTACACACTTTTTCATGGCGATATTGATTTTTGCAAAATAAAAACGAGTAGCTGGTAAACTGGATTTACGCTTACTTGCTACTCGTTTCTTGTAATTATATTTCCTCTATTTCAAAAAGTCAAACAAAATTTCGTTTATAATATGTCCGAAGAAAATAATAATTGTACTAAAAGCGTGAAATCATGAGGATTTGCTTGTCCTTACAGATTTCACGCTTATTTTTTTCAATGCCATAAGGAGGTTTCATGAATTCAAAAAACAAACTAGCAGAAATACCAATCCGTTCTTTACTGTATACAATGGCAGTTTCCCTGATGCTGTCTTTGATTGTACAGTCACTCTATAACATTGTGGACAGTATCTTTGTCGCCAAATTATCAGAAACAGCACTGACTGCTGCATCTCTGGTATATGCTATTCAGTTTCTGATGGTTGCCGTAGGTGTCGGCACCGCAGTAGGTTTGAATGCCCTGCTCTCCAGAAAAATTGGGGAACATAAAGCCGAAGAAGCATGTCAGGCTACTATAACCGGTATCTTTTTCTCTGACACAATTGCATCCAAAATGGCTACTGATCCAGAATTGCAGGCTCTTTGCAAACAATATCTCTCTATCAATCTTGTTTATTGTTGGGGAATCTTTCTGCAAACTTATGCCCAACGACTATTACAGGCTGTTGGAGATGAATTAAAAGAACATCTGTATCGGGACCACGGATTCCGTATTCAGTGCAGTGGAGATATGCTTCATGAGATCTGTCGAATAATACATCTGATCGATACCGGGACGGTAATAAGGCAGGCTACCGCACCAGATAGCATGACTGCAACATCCTGGAATAGGAACTGGGAATTAAGAATGATCTCCAGGGTATATTGCTGTGTCTGAATGTATGAAAACAATAAAATAGTTCCTCCAAGATAAGCAAACAGCAGCGTATTTACCGTTGTACCGATAATTTCTTTCCCAACCTGATAGCCGGAAGCTGTAAGTTCTTTCGCTGTCAGACCGTTTTTATGAGTCCAGACTTCATATACAGAAGATGTTACAGATAATGCTGTATCGATAACAGCCCCAAGAGTACTGAAAACAGTTACAAATATTCCTACATGAAGCATGTTAATATGAAGATCCGTACTGTAATAATACATAAAATCGTCTTCCGAAATCTGCAGCTCATTTAACCCGTAACTTCCTGATCTCCATGTAATAATATAAATCGGAATAAACAAAAGTAACATTACCAGCAGTGTAGCCAGAAAAGCCGCCCGCGTCTTTGGATTATTTCCGTTCTGATAAAACAGAGAAATATAACAGACACCTGCACCTGCCACCAATATCAGGAGCAGTACAGGAAAACCGGCAGACATCAACATAATTGAAAAAAACAAAATTACAATATTCCCTGCCAGTGTCATAATTGACATGGCTCCACGCTCTCCGCCAATTAAGATCACCAGAAAAATTAAAATCAATGCAAGAAAAATGATCATTCTCCGACACCCCTTTTCCGTGATGGTATTTTCATAATCGCTGAAGCAATAAAAACAGATACCGGTATTGCCAGTACAATTCCAATACTTTCTATCAGAAAACGACAGATATCATATGGAATGTGATATCTCACGATCGTTATAAAGCTTACATCATTATTCATCTTAAGTATGAACATGGGAATCATGCCACTTGCCAGAACAAACAACAGTACATTTATCATGGTTCCCATAATATCATATCCGATTTCACGACCGGAATGTATCAGTCTTCTCAGAGAAACCGATGGATTTTTCCGCACGATTTCTCCTACTGCTGCGCTGATCGTCACCGTCACATCCATAATTGCACCAAGTCCTGTCAGCATAATATCTGCCCAGAATATATCCGCAGAATTGCCTATACTTCCAAGGTATTCCAGATTGGAATAATCCAGATCTCCGTACATATAAATAGAAAATTCAAACAATGCCATGATCAGAAACAGAACACACAGTGTTGAAAGAACTGAGGAAAATGTTTTTCTGTGAATTCCATTTAAGCAGATCAATGTAGTCAGTGAAAAAAGAACTGCGATGACATTACAGATATTTAAAATATTTTTTCCCCCTGTAAAAGCCTGAAATCCATACGCAAATATGACTGTATTCAGTATCAGTGATATGATCGTGTAAAATCCCTGCTTTCCTGTAATGCAGATCAGAAGAAAAAATAATCCTCCTGCCAATAAGGCCAGATACCCATCCCTTTTTACAGAGCGTATCGTTTTTCCGGGGCTTTCCTTTGAACCGCTTAAAAGAACGGTGTCTCCTTTATGATATTTCTTGGTCTGAACCTGAGAAGATGTATATTCATTAGAGACCGTTATTTTTTCCCCTTTATGCGGACCGTTTAATATCCGTGCCGTAATATTCTGAGTATAGTAATATTCTTTTGAGCCCCTGGTTCCTTCTCTGCTCAGAGTCTGTTTTTCTGTTACGGAACATATTTTTGCCAGCGGTGTATGATAAAATCGGGAATTACAGCAGGTAAACAGAACAAAAATAATATATATACCGGCTAAAAGATATTTTTTGTGAAATACGCAGGATTTCATTAACTTCATTCCCCCTGTAGAAATATTGCAATCGTAAATGCACTGACCTATTGCTTTTTATCGAAGTAACATTGTACGCTTTTTGAAAGTATCGGTCAATATAAGGTATACAAAAAAACAGCAGCAGAACCGTTTTCACAATTCTGCTGCTGCCCCATAATTATTTTAGCAAATACCTGACTCCAAAAAAGCCATTATTTACAAAGCTCAGAAAATGCATCTGCAACAAACTGAACCTTGGTTCCGATGATAACCTGTACAGAAGTTTTTCCAAGTTTGATCACGCCTGCAACACCTGCAGATTTGATCACCTTATCATTTACAGCTGTAATATCCTTAACCTCAAGTCTCAGTCTTGTGATGCAGTTATCGATGCTTGTGATGTTCTCTTTTCCGCCACAGCCTTCCAGGATCTTCGCGGCAATAGCAGTATAGTCATCATTTGCAAGCTCGATATTCTTCTCTGCCTCAAGATCGTCATCGTCTTCTCTTCCCGGAGTCTTCAGATCAAATTTCTTGATGGCAAAAAGGAATACAACATAGAATACGATAAATGCTGCAATTCCAAGAGGAAGGATGAGCAATGTCTTCTGTGCTGCCGGAAGTGAGGATGAGAAAAGTAAATCCATCGCACCGGCAGAGAAGCTGAAGCCTGCACGGAAGCCAAGAGCAACTGTGATCATGGTAAAGATACCGTAAAGTAATGCATAGATCACATAGAGGCCAGGAGCAAGGAACATAAATCCAAACTCGAACGGCTCAGTTACACCACAGATAAATGCACAGATCGCTGCGGATGCAACAAGACCGATGGCAACTTTTTTCTTTGCAGGTTTCGCACATTTAACCATTGCAAGTGCTGCACCAGGAATACCAAACATCATACATGGGAAGAATCCTGACATGTACATTCCAAGGCTCCAGGATACATCTGCAGAGGTTTCACCTGCCCAGAAGTGCTGAAGATCACCAAGTCCGATGGTGTCAAACCAGAATACATTGTTCAGTGCGTGATGTAATCCGGTAGGGATCAGCAGACGGTTCAGGAATGCATAGATACCTGCACCAACAACATCCATACCTGCGATCGCTTTTCCTAATGCTACAAGTGCACTGAAAAGTAATGGCCATACAAACAGTAATACAACAGATACGATAATGGAAACCACTCCTGCGATGATCGCTACACAGCGCTTGCCGCTGAAGAATGACAACCAGTCAGGAAGCTTGGTGCTCTTGAATTTGTTATAGCATGTAGATCCGATGATACCGGCAAGGATTCCGATAAAAGGATTCGCAATTTTGTCAAACGCAAGAGTTTTTGTTGCACTGTCAGCGATTGATGGCATGATGGTTGTAACAAATCCTGTAGAAAGAAGTGTTGTGAGCATCAGCCAGGATGCAAGTGCAGCGATTCCGCCGGTTCCGTCATTCTTTTCTGACATACCGACACCAACACCGATAGCAAAAAGGATTGCCATGTTGTCGATCAGAGCTCCGCCTGCCTTAACCAGAAACAGACCGATCAGATTGGCTGCGCCATGAATGTCTCCACCCTGCATGGTTGCCGGACATAACCAGTATCCGATACCCATGAGGATACCACAGATTGGCAGTACTGCCACCGGAAGCATTAACGCTTTTCCCAGTTTTTGAAGAAATTTCATATATTTCCCCTCCCTTAAAATAAATATATTTGACCGGATCACTCCGGTTATAACACCCCGAAAATTGCTACTATCTCCGGGCTGCTATAAGCCTGTCAGCTGCATGAAGATGATCATGAAAGCTTGAGGACGGCTTCATCCGCCGAAACATCCCCCTCCTTCTGGAGGCTTATCTTTCCGTAATCATCTGTGTTGCAGATCAGAACCGGGATAATCGTGTTTAAACCGGCTTTCTCAATTTTGTCCAGATCAGCCTCTATCAGAAGATCACCCTTTTTAACCTTGTCACCTGCTGCAACATGGGCTTTAAAGGGTTCTCCCTTAAGTGTAACTGTATCCAGTCCGATATGTATCAGTATTTCCGCTCCCTGAGTACTTGTCAGCGTAACAGCATGAAGAGTATCAAATACCATTGCCACCTCACCGTCTGCCGGAGCATATATCCTGCCGTCTGCCGGGATCACAGCAAAACCATCACCCAGTACCTTATCTGCAAAGACCGGGTCCGGAACCTCTGCAAGGGGAACCACTCTTCCCTTGCAGGGTGCATAAATTATATTTCCTTTATCTTTTCCTTTAAAAAATTTCAACATAATATCTCCCTCCCGTTATTTCCCCGCTGCTTCCTGTATTGATATACCCGATGTCGTTTTGTAAATATGTCTATATATTTTTTTATCAGTGGTGGATTTATATTATATATTTCGCATAATTTTTATATTTGCTTTTTTGAGCATGTGTATATATTAACCATTATTTTGGGTTTTGTTCACATTTTTATTGTCATTTTTCAAAAAAATTGAGCTTTCGCACATTAATGTGGTATCTTATGCAAGAATATTCTGTATATTTCAGCTGTTCTTTTTTACTCATCTCGTCTGCCCGCGTATCCTGTTCGTTCATCACTTTCATATTCCAATATGTTTTTCGCAGCCTCTTAACGCAAATAAAACTATCCTGTCAGGTACAAAGCTTCTCAACTTTGCAATTTGTTCAGGATAGTTTTATTTATTGAAAAAAATATTTAATTTTCGTCAGATATATTTTTATCTGATAATCCTGATCTGGCACGCCTCCATGGCTTTCAGTGCATTCTCATGACTCTCCGGTGTTACGCCAGCGCAGCATGTGGCATCAACACAGATCGGCACTTCCGGAAGGGATGCCTTGATCAGAAGAGCATTGGAGATCACACAGATATCTGTGCAAAGTCCCACAAGAGTAATGCTTCCGATTCCTTCATCTTCATCGATCATAGTCAATTCCCCGGCAAGATCTGTGGAGCCGAAAGTTTCTTTATCAACAGGATCTGTCTTTCTGAGAACATCCAGTTCTTTCCGGATCTGCCAGCCTTCTGTGTCACGGATACAGTGCTTAACCGGAAGATTTTTTCCCTCCTGGGTTTCCAGATAATACGTTTCATGGGTATCCCTTGTAAAAAATACTTCTCCGTCAAAATTTCGGATCTTCTCCTCCACCTTTGGCACAATGGCAACAGCCTCTTTTGTGCCAAGTGCTCCGTCAATAAAGTCATTTTGCATGTCTACTACGATAAGAATATTTTTCATTTCCTGTCACCTCCCAATAAATTTCCTGAAAAACTCACACTCATCATCATTGCATCTCTTCGCATCCTCAGATCTCATATTGAGATGGAAAACATGCATCAGCTTCTCCTTCGGACTGCTGTATTCATGAAGCTCACAGAATACATTTTTCTCTTTCAGTTTCCCATACATATATGGTGCCTGTTTGCGTAAGAAATCACCTTCTGCAGTCATAACATATGCAGGCGGGAATTGATCTGTTATATACAGATCAGAAGATATCCTTTTTAATTCTTCCGGAGTTCCCTTTCCCGGAAGATATTCCTCCATAAGCTGCCTGGTCATATCACTTGTGTCTTCCATGTTATACTGACCGCAGTTTAATGCCACAGCCTTTATCTTCAGTCCTTCCGGTACCTGGAAATCATATTCTTTTGCATACTCTGCATTCGTACAGATATCTGCATACAGTGAAAGAATCTGTCCACCGGCAGAATCGCCCACTGCAAAAAGATTCGCCACGTCCATGCCATATTTATCTTTATTATCAAGAATCCATGCAAAAACACTGTTCGTATCTTCCACAGGTGCCGGAAACTGATACTCCGGTGCCAGCCGATAAGTGAAATTAACCACTGCAAAGCCTCTCTGTGCAAGACTCATGCAATAATACTGATACAGCTCTTTATCACCATATACCCAGCCGCCACCATGTACGCTGACGATCACCGGCAGACTTCCCTCTGTATCCTTCGGGCGGTACACATCCAGCACCTGCATGGCAGAATCTTTTCCATAAGCAATATCTTTATATTGTATCACATCATCTGGAGCTGTCAGACCTGCATCGCGGATATCATCACCTTTTTTGAATTCCCGCCTTATTATGCTGCTCATTTTTTCCATTCCATAACACCCCTTTCATTTTTTACTCCAGTATAGCACAAGAAACCCCTATCACGTACACAAAAAGGGAGCTTGCGCCCCCTTTTCCTAATATTATTAATTCAGGAAATACCGGACAGTTTTTCCAAAATCATTTGTTCCCTCACGTACGATTACCGGATAGCTGTAACCAGATAATTCAACACCTGCACTTCCAAGAGCACCTTTTATCACTTTACAAAGAGTATTATCATCTGTCATACACCCCAGATAATAAGCAGTACCTTCACCATATTTATTTCGAGTTATAGCCGCATAATCCTTCCAGTTGTAATGATCATATCCTGCAAGCACTTCTGCTCCTTCCGGTTTGAGAAGTTCCATAAAGGCCCTTGCTCCTCCACCATCTGCCGAATCCGCATCATACAGTTTTCCTGACAGCTTTACATCCCTCGGAAACGTGAACTGATCATAGCTGATACCCAGCGCATCCTTAAGGATATGTGGCTATTCATCCGATACAGCGCATCATAGATCCAACGCACCACATCATTATAGCGGATCTCACCATTATCCCCGGACGTCGCCTGGATACCAAACCAGTTCAGCGCAGTCAGAGCCTCATTGCTTACCATCACTGCCACATCATTTTTCTTCTTAAGATTCACCAGATGGCTGTACGCACAGAGCCGAAGCTGTCCTTTATACGGTGTCCAGCACGGAAATCCCTGCGCCTGGGTCTCCATCACCAGATAATTATCATGCTTCAGGCTGCGAATCATATCTACCATTCTGAAAAGCCAGCCCGTGAGGCGTCCCTTTCACAAAAAAAGCCGAACCAGCCACATTCCGCAGCCAGTTCAGCTCAAACCATACAACTACAAACTCACTCACCATCAACCCAGGCAAGCAGCTTCCCGGTAAAAACTCTATTAAAGAAATGTATCACCGGACCCAATCCAAAAGCCGTCAGCAGTGTACCGATACCCACAACACCACCAGTCAGATAGCAGATCAGCGCACAAAGCACATCATTGGACATCCTGTGCCAGAAATAAGGAATCTTCGGCCATCTCTCTGTCATGATCAGGGAAAGGCTATCATAAGGTGCAACTCCCTCATCCGGCATCTGATACATAGACAAACCCAGACAACAAATCACAACACCAACGCACAGTGCCACCAGTCGAATCGGCAAAGCTGTAAGCTCCAGTCCAAACACTCCCGTATAAATATTATAAAAGAACGTAGTAATATAAGCTAGGCACACCGCATTCACAATAGTTCCAATTCCCAGGAATCTTCTGCCAAAAGCAATCTCAATGATCAGCAACACAATATTTACAATCAGCTGGAAATTACCATACGCCATACCAATCATATCCGCAACCGCCATATTCATTCCACTGAACGGATCCGTTCCAAGCCCGGCCAGCTTGAAAATTCCAATCCCCATACCTGCAAAAACATTTCCGATACACATGATCAGAACATGCTTCCAGTTAATGTTCTTCAAATACTCCCCCATAAACCTTCTACCTTATCCTCTCTGAAAATATTGTCAGGCAGATATCCACGATCCACCTTCACTGCGCAGGATCCATACCGGATAATACCTTAATAACCAGCCTGCTGCAACGCTTATATTCTATCACACCACCTCACCCCTGTAAAACACCAAAACCCCAGGAAACAACAAAAAGCAACAAAAAAAGACATCCGGCAGACCACATTATATGATCCGCCGGACATCTCTCTTTTTCATATCACGCTGTTAATTCAATCTCACAATCACCAGTCAATCCTGAATCTCTCATGGCAGAGCTTCGTCATTTCAGATATCCCGAAAAATTTTTCCAATATCAATATTATTTAATGAACTTAACCTCAGGATAAATTGCCTGCTTGGCAGCCTCTTTACGCTCATTAAATACAACCTTGTTCTCCTCAAACAGGTTACGGCCCTGAGCATCAATAGACACGATCAGCGGACCAAACTCCTTAACCTTATTGCACCATAAAGTCTCAGGCATACCAAGCTCATCCCAGTGATGCTCAACAATCTTCTCAACCTCTGTAGCAGCCACAACTGCACATCCAGCCGGGAAAACACAGTGGATCGCACCGAACTCTTTGCAGGCACGCTCAGTATTCGGGCCCATACCACCTTTACCAACGATCACTCTGACACCAGTCAGTTTTGTAAACTCATACTCGAACTTCTCCATACGCATGGAAGTTGTCGGTCCTACAGAAACCATTTCATAATCATCCTCTGTACCCTCGATCTTACGAACGATCGGGCCGGCATGGAAAATCGCTTTGTTGCGGATATCATACGGAAGCTCTCTTCCATACTCAACCAGACGACGGTGAGCAACGTCACGGCAGGTCATCAGATCTCCGTCCAGCCATACAATATCGCCGATTTTGATATCAGCCAGGTCTTCTGCGCTTATAGGTGTAATAAGAACTTTTTTATCTCCTCTGATTTCGATCATGATTTTTCCCTCCGTTTATATTAAGCATTAAATTTCCATGTGGAATGAGTATCACAGGTTACTGTAAGATCCGGATTTACAACCAGATGTCCACGACGGTGAGACCAGCATCCAACGTTTACTGCAACACCGATGGTAGATGGATGACGCGCGGTATTCTCAATGTTAACACCCATTACAGAATACTTTCCGCCCATACCCTGCGGTCCAAGGCCGATCGCATTGATACCGTCCTCAAGAAGCTTCTCCATTTTTGCTGCGTTTGCGTTGTCATTGTGGGAACCGATCGGACGCATCAGCGCTTTCTTGGAGTTCAGGGCAGCTGTCTCTACAGATGTACCTACACCTACACCAACAAGAAGCGGAGGACACGCATTCAGTCCATAAGTTGTCATCTGATCCAGAACAAAATCTGTAACACCCTCATATCCTGCGCCTGGCATCAGAACCATTGCTTTTCCAGGAAGAGTACATCCGCCGCCTGCCATGTATGCGTAGATCTCACATTTATCGCTGTTCGGAACAATATCCCACCATACAGTCGGAGTTCCTTTACCAACGTTTTTCTTTGTATTGTACTCATCAAAAGTCTCAACGGAATTATGTCTTAACGGTGCTGCAAAAGTAGCCTGAACAACAGCATCTTTCAGAAGTGCTTCCAGCTCATTGATATACGGGAAATTTGTTCCGCATTTCAGCCAGAACTGAAGAACACCTGTATCCTGACAGCTTGGGCGGTTCAGCTCTACAGCAAGACCCTGGTTCTTTGTCATTGTCTCATAGAGAACTTTTGGAAGTGCAGCTGTTTCCTGAGAACCAAGCTCTTCCAGTTTCTTAACTACGTCATCCGGTAATTTTTTTCCAATATGGGCAACAAAATCTGCTACCATGTCTGTTAATACTTTAACTCCATTTTCCTTAGTCATGATTTACCTCCTGATATGGTTCGATGGTTTAATGTTTTTTAGTTACATAGGTTTTTGTTGGTTGTTTCATCATTAATTTTGGCTGATTAATGGTTAAGATAGCTTTTTGGCTTATTTATCACTTCTCCTGTACTGTATGGTCAGTACAGAAGGGAATGAACTTAATTGATCAAAAATGTTGCTGGTCACAAAGTGAACAGTAACTCAAAAGTTTCTCTCCTTACGGATAAAACGGGAACAGGATCGGTAACAGGATCATACAGATCACAAAAGATACCAGGATCAGCGGCAGACCGGATTTTACGTAGTCTTTGAATTTGTATCCTCCAAGACCAACTACCATGGTGTTTGCCGGCATACCGATCGGTGTTGCATATGCACAGGAACCTGCGATAACCGTTGCGATAACAACAGCTCTCGGATCTGCTCCCAGGTTGTTCGCAAGAGATACCGCGATCGGGATCATCAGTGCTGTGGTTGCTGTATTTGACATAAAATTTGTCAGTACACAGGTTACAATAAAGATCACCAGAAGAAGAAGGATCGGACTCGGATCTGCTCCAAGAAGTCCTACGATCTTATCTGCGATCAGCTCTCCGGCTCCGGTTGTATCCAGCGCTTTTGCAAGTGTCAGAGAACCGCCGAAAAGAAATACAACCTTCAGGTCAATAGACTTCAGTGCGTCTTTCTCGGAAATAACTCCTGTCAGAACCAGGAGGATCGCTCCGATACATGCGGAAACCTCAATGCTGATGCCGATCTCTTTCTCAAAGATCATTGCAAGGATCACAAGGATCAGAACTACCAGAGAAACCGTCTGTTTCCACTTCGGTACATGGCTGAAATCCTGCTGATCTTCAAGAGCTGCACCGGATGCATTCTTTCCATCCGGAAGGAATTTATATCCGATAAGGACAAAGTAGAGGATTCCGATCAGAAGCATCGGAACTCCAACCGGCGCATACATAAAGAAGCTTGTGGAAAGCCCCATCTCCTGAAGTGCATTCACACCCATCAGGTTTCCGGGTGCACCGATAATAGAAATGTTTCCGCCAAGTGCTGCGGCAAATACCAGCGGCATCAGAAGACGGCTTCTGGAATAACCGGACTCATCGGCGATTCCACAAACTACCGGGATCAGCACTGCTGCAGTACCTGTATTGGATAAGAATCCAGACATTACACCTACGATCACCATGATCGCAATGATCAGTGTTTTTTCTGTTCTGGCAAATTTCGTGACCAGTCCTCCGATCTTATTTGCCATTCCTGTTTCGAACAATGCCTGGCCTACTACAAACATGCCAACGCAAAGGATTACGTTACTGTTTACATACTGTGAAAATGTTGTTGTTGCATCCACAACTCCTGTGAGTGTCAGACCGATGGCACAGATTGAAGCAGTCAGTCCAAGAGGAATTTTTTCAAGGATGAAACTGATAATGGTGAACACAAGAAACAGCAATGTTATAGTTGTCTGAGACATTTCTGTACTCTCCTTCCATTTGGTTTTTTCCTGAAAAGTATAGGCCGTACACGTTTCTTTTGATGGTTCCATTATAACCGGTGTACATATAAAAAAACAAATTAATGAAACATATATCCGCATAAAAAATATTTATAGTATCAGTTTTTAATGATAATTTTTGTACATTACTAACATAAAATCAGCGTATCAGCAAATGAATCTAGCAAAAATTATATTTCTATGCTATTTTTATGTAGACACCAAAATACTCTGTCACATCTTTTCCGGACAGAAATGAAAAACTTTACTAAAAAATTTAATCTGACAATTCATCGAGAGAAGGTTTATCATGACACTGAATCAACTACGCTATTTCTGCACAGCCAGCCGCTGCCACAGCATCACAAAGGCAGCCGAAGAATTATATGTGACCCAGCCCACCATTTCCATGGCTATCCGCGATCTGGAGATTGAATTCGGGATCAGTCTTTTTTCCAGAAAAGGAAATCAGCTGAGTCTGACCCAGGAGGGAGAGTCCTTCTACAAAAAAGCTACCTATATCCTTCAATATTGTAATGAGCTTCAGGCCGATTACTCCAGCATGTCCAGGATAAAGCCCCCTCTTCGCATCGGGATCCCTCCCATGCTGAGTACCGTATTTTTTCCGGAGCTGCTTACGGCGTTTCACGAGAAGCACCCGGAAATTGCCGTAGTACTGGAAGAATACGGATCTGTCCGTGCCTGCAACCTGGTGCAGGATGACACCCTGGATGTAGCTCTGGTCAATATGGAACAGTATAATATTGATAAATTCCACAACGCTGTCCTGGCCAACGACCAGGTAGTTTTCTGCGTAAGCAATGACCATAAACTGGCAGAAAAAGAATCTGTCACAACAAAAGAAATGTCAAAAGAACAGCTGATCTTTTTTAACGCGGATTCTGTCCAGAATCAGATCTTGAAAATGCGTTTTGAAATGGACGGCTACAAGCCCAATATCGTGATGCGAAGTAGCCAGATCTACACTACTTTGCAGTTTGTAAAAACCGGAAAATACGGCTGTTTTCTCTATTCCAGCATGACCGATAAATTTTCCTCTTCCAATATTACCGGCATCCCTCTCAATCCACCTGTCCGCATAAAAATCGGCATGGTATGGAAAAAAAGTAAATACATCAGCGGCGATATGCTGACATTTCTGCATTTCACCCGCATGTATTACAAAGAACATCCGCTGATAGAAAAATAACAATTTACCAGATCCTGATTATATGTCGATTAATATTTCTAATAAATGGAATTTTTTTAATAAAACCCATTGAAATCCGTCAATTCATGTGATACTCTGTGTTACAGTGTTTTTCTACACAGAACGAATGACCGCCACTACCGTACACAAAAAGGTCCTGGCATCATTCAAAAATAAAAAAACTCAGGAGAGTCTCTTCAAATCAAAAGGGAAGAGCGCCGAAGGTGTACGCAGCACACAAAATGCTGTAAATCTCTCAGGCAAAAGGATGGAGGAAAGAGTAATGTTTACACAAATCAACAACTTTATCACATGGTTTGACGGAGTCGTTTGGGGACTTCCGCTGATCATTCTGATCCTGTTCACAGGAATTCTGTTAACCACTCGGTTAGGTCTTTTACAGGTAAGGCACCTCGGAAAGGCACTGAAATTCATGGTAAAAAATGAAGAAGGCGGCGATGGTGAGGTCACAAGCTTCGGAGCTCTGTGTACTGCGCTTTCAGCAACCATCGGAACCGGAAATATCGTAGGTGTCGCAACTGCTATCGCAGCCGGCGGACCAGGAGCACTTTTCTGGATGATCGTAGCCGCATTCTTCGGAATGGCAACCAAATACGCAGAAGGACTTCTGGCGATCAAGTACCGTACCATTGACAAAGAGGGCCACGTTCTCGGCGGACCATTCTACTACATCGAAAACGGTATGGGAAAACAGTGGAGATGGCTTGCCAAAATCTTTGCATTTTTCGGAGCAGGTGTGGGACTTTTCGGTATCGGAACCTTTACACAGGTAAACGGTATCGCATCTGCAGTTACCAATTTCTTTGACCCGGATAAAGCACACACAGTAGCACTTTTCGGAAATACATATTCCTGGGCAACTGTAGTTGCATGTCTGGTACTTACCGTATGCGTAGGACTTGTCGTTCTCGGCGGAATCCGGAGAATCGCAAAGGTATCCCAGGTCGTTGTACCGTTTATGGCAGTTCTCTATGTTGCACTGGCACTGATCATCGTGATCACAAACATCACTGCAGTACCTGCAGCGATCGTAACTATCGTAAAATCTGCTTTCACAGGAAGTGCACTTGCAGGTGGCGCAATGGGAACCATGGTCGTAGCTATGCAGAAAGGTATCGCCCGCGGTATCTTCTCCAATGAGTCCGGTCTTGGTAGTGCCCCGATCGCAGCTGCTGCAGCTCAGACAAAAGAGCCGGTACGTCAGGGTCTTGTATCCATGACAGGTACTTTCATTGATACCATCGTCATCTGTACCATGACAGGACTTTCCATTGTCATCACAGAGACATGGAACACAGGTCTTGAAGGTGTTGCCATCACAACCGCCGCTTTCCAGAAAGGACTTCCTTTCCCGCCGGTTGTAGCATCCTTCTCACTGATGCTGTGCCTGGTATTCTTCGCATTCACAACAATCCTCGGATGGGATTACTACGGTGAAAGATGTCTGGAATACCTCTTCAACCGAAATAAAGCCGCAGTAAAAACCTACCGCTGGCTGTACATCATCTGCGTTTTCATGGGACCATATATGACTGTAGCAGCTGTATGGAACATCGCAGATATCTTCAATGCCCTGATGGCATTCCCGAACCTGATCGCTCTTCTTGCCCTGAGCGGTGTGGTTGTGAAGGAAACTAAGGATTTCTTCAAAAAACATAAAAATTACGAGTTCTGATCCCAATATCGTAATCAAATGTAAGCACACATAAACCCATAATAATCCCATAATATCATACAAAAAAGACGCGAACCTTTTTATCCTCCGATAAAAGGCCGCGTCTTTTTCATGATCCTCTTCACTTTATTTTCTTTATAACTTTCCACCATAATTCCGGTAATTCTCAATATAATCCAAAATCTCCTCCGGGTCTTTCATGAACCGGCACATACTCACAACATCTCTGGACATGAATTTCTCACCGGCCGTATACTCCAGAAGTGCCCTCATACTATCATAATACCCCTGAATATTATAAAGCACGATCGGCCTGTCGATCCGTCCCAGACTCTTCAATGTCAGGATCTCAAAAAACTCCTCATAAGTACCAATTCCCCCAGGTACCACGATAGTTGCATCTGACCGACTCTCCAGCAAATGCTTCCGTTCTCTCATATTCTCAGTAAAAATAAACTCTGTACAATGCTCATACAGCACTCCCGGCTGATCAAAAAATCTCGGCGCGATACCCAGAATATAACCATTCTCTCTGTCAACACCCCTGGCTGCCGCACCCATCAGACCTTCTTTTCCGCCGCCGAAAACAAGTCCATGGCCACGCTTTCCCATCATGCGTCCCAGTTCCTCTGTTTTCTCATAATAAATCTTTTTCAGTTCTGCGCTGGATGCTCCATAT
>ERZ857965.2472-NODE-2472-length-15438-cov-56.166914_pt1 | contig 15438 bp, 23 predicted proteins | sample MGYA00519758_ERZ857965 | MGnify/ENA primary metagenome ERZ857965 (study PRJEB31778, sample SAMEA3449381) | human gut metagenome | biome: human gut; feature: human-associated habitat; material: faeces | place: United Kingdom | collected 2010/2012 ... | reverse complement strand
AAATAAGCCGGTCAAAACTGTTGTCAACGGCCTTGAGTGAGAGTATAATAAAACCATGAAACACAACAGCGTTTCAAATACCGAACACCCACCAATACTACAAAAGGAGATAAGACCTCATGAAATGTTCTATCAAGTACGTTCTGCTCACCACTGTTAAGGCTAAGAAGGTGTTTGACCTTCTTTTCATCGAAGCGCACAACGTTCGCGCCTGTACTGAGTGCGCCAAGCTGGACGGTTTCAAAGTCGTAGCCAGCAAGGCCGGGACGAAAGTCTTCGAGATGGACGCTCTCGATGTGACCTATCCGAACATCCTTTATGGGATGTGCGCCGCCGTTCCTGCCGACTTCGCATGGAACGACCTGAACAGCCGGCTCGAAGAGACGGGCGAGAAACCGGACGACGAAGAGCCGGACGCCGCCCAGAAAGAAGAGGTAAGCAATGTCTGATACTTGCACAGCCGGGTGCTGTGTCCCGGCAAACGTGTCCTATGTTCTGTTCTATGAGGACGCGGCCCAGAACATCTACGGGCTGGTGTACGACAAGAGCGAAAACCTTTCGAATATCGTGTCTGGTGTGGGCCGCTTTGACCCCGTTCCCATCACGGCGTTCGAAGAGGGTGCAAGACACGGCTTTCCGTATAGTCCCGCGTGGAATCCCTGTTGTCACGAAAACAAAACCATGACCCAGATGGAAGCAGAGCTGAAAGCTCAGAACCATCTTATCGCCACCGTGTACAACGACCACCTCAAGCCCTCTGCGCTGTACCCGGCGAACGCCGACCCCGTGGGGAAGCAGTTCCTCAGCCGGTGGATTTTCGGGTAAGGGGGTGCAAGACCATGCAGGACATCAATAACAAACTGGCTGACATTGTGAAAGCGTTGGGCGGTGTGCTTGACAAGCTGGACACACTGGCAGAGCAGAACGCCCAAATTATCGGTCTGCTGACCGATATTAAGACCAACACCACCAAGTAATAAAGGAGACTACATGATGGCTACTTTTAACAAGAATCGTTCGACCGATGCCGTTCCTGAGTATGACGACCGTCCCAATCTGAACATCAAGGGGGCGACCGTCAGCGGCTGTCGTTTCCTCAGTGACAAGGTGATTGCATTCACCCTTAACCTTCCCGGCCTTGCCCTGTACAACATGAAGGTCATTGACGGCAAGAACGGCGCGTTCGTCAGTCCCCCTCAGAACAAGAGCAACAAGAGTGACCGTTGGGTGGACGCCGTCGGGGTGTGGCTGGACAGTGCCGATGAGGACAGAATCGCACAGGCCGTTATCAACCACGCAACGCAGGCAGGCGACCCGGTGGACTGGAAAACCCGGCATGAGGTGTGACAATGGGAAAGCGTAACAGAGAAGTTGCGCTCGACCTCTATACAAACGACGGCTGGGTGAATATCCCAGCCGTTTCTTCATTAGGGGCTTGGTGTAACATTATAATAGGTAAACGACAGGTGGGCAAAACCTACGGCACACTGTTGTATGAGCTGACGAACGACAAGCCATTTCTGTATCTGCGCCGCACCACCACAGAGTTTGACGCAATCACATCTGACCCACAATTAAACCCCTTCTTACCCCTCAAGAATGAGGGGTTTGATGTGGACATTGTGAAGAGCGGCAAAGTAACCTACACCATCGGACAGTATGAGTATGAGGACGGAAAACCCAAAGACTGTATCAAGAAATACGGCATAGGGATGACCCTTCCCAGCATTGCAAACATCCGTGGTTTCAATGGCTCTGCCTTTCATGATGTCGTGTATGATGAGTTCATCCCGGAGAAAATCGTTGTGAAACGCAAGGCAGAGGGCGACGCCCTTTTGAATGCCTATGTCACTATTAACGGCAACAGAGAACTTGAGGGCAAACCCCCGCTGAGAATGTGGCTACTTGCAAACGCTTTTGACATTACGTCACCTGTGCTGGTTGAACTGGGTGTTGTGGATGAGATTGCAAAGATGGCAAGGACGGGGAAGGAGTGGACGCTTACAGATAGCGGCGTTTTCCTCTGTATGCCGAAGTCTCAGCGCGTCAGTGAGAAACGCGCTCAAACCGCGTTCATGAAACACATGATGAAAAACAAGGATTCAAAGTTCTATCAAGTGGCAATGGAAAATAAGTTCAGCTATAACAATCTTGAAGCAGTCCATCCGATGAGTTTGCGCGGCATGAAACCAGAGTTCAAAGTAGGGGATTTGTATTGCTACAAATACGATGATGCACACTATTACCTTTGCAGTTCCCCGCACCAGTCACATGAAATATACCCCGACACACAGGCCGGGCGCAACACGTTCAGGCTGGCTCATCCATACTTCGGTTTGATGTTTGTTTTGGGTCAAGTTTGGTGTGCCGACGTTCCGGCCCTTATCAAAATAAGAGAATATCTTGACATGAAGGAAGAGTGAGTGCTATTATAAAGGTGCGGGGGACTCCAAAAGATAAGCGCCCCGGAAGGGCGTGGAGTTGCATTCTTATCTTGCATACCCCCGTTATCATAGAAAGGAGCGAAGCAAATGCTTTCGTACTCATATAGGACAGACGCAAACACGTTTGTTTCCCCTCACTTCAAAGTGAAGGAGTTTCACAGCAGGAAAGACCCCTGTGATACTGTCATCATCGACCCCCGTTTGGTTGACCTCTTGGAAAACATTCGACGCCTGACCGGCAAGCCGGTACACATTAACAGCGGATACCGTTCTAAGGAGTACAATCGAACTATCAAGAACGCCTCTCCGAAGTCTCAGCATTGCGAAGGTAAGGCGGCTGACATCAGAATAGAAGGTATCAGCCCGGAGAAAGTGGCCCAGTATGCAGAATGCTTCTTGGGGGCGTCTGGGGGTATCGGAATCTATCATACATTCACTCATGTGGATGTCAGAAACGGCAAGAGCCGTTGGAAAGGAGCTTATTAAATGAAACTCGATGATGTTCTTATGCTGGCTCGTGCGGGCTACTCCAAAGCTGACATTGCCGCCCTGCTGGGCAGTAACACCGCACCCGCCCCCACTACTCCCAAGGCCGCGCCGCTGACGGGTGCGCCCCCCTTGCCCGGTGACGTTGCAACAAATGTTACTGCTTTGGCAAGTTCGTCTGCCGCCCCGTCTGCACCGGACTGGGGCGCTATGGCCCAGAGCATCGCCGCACTCACTGCGCGGCTGGACACTTTGGCGACCCCCACGGCGGGGAGTCTGAGCGACAATACCGCTGACGCCGTGTCGGTCGATGACATCATCAGGGCGGCTATTACGCCCGCAACACCGGACGCCGCGCCGGACTTCTCGAAGGGGGTGTAAATCGTGGCAAAATCGAAGAACAATATGCCCACCCTTGCAAAGGCTGACGTGTTCCGTCCGAAGGATGTCTACACCATCGTCAATGCCGTCTTGCAGGACGTCACGGGCCAGCGGACTATCACCGCCGTGGACACTTCTTCCTTTATTAACGTTGGTCAGATGTGTCTTTCTACCAGCAAAGAGGGGACGTTGCAGGCCCTTTCCAACATGGTGGCCCGCACCGTCATCGACAGCCGCGCGTATACGGGCCGCTTCACTTCTATTGAAGTGAGTCGGCAGGACTGGGGGCTGTTCATGCGGAAAATCGCCTTCTTCGCAGGCGAGTTCGAACAGACCGACTTTATCAACACCCAGCAGAACCCTGACACTCTGGTGGACGGTAACAGCCTTGATATGTACAAAATCAAGAAGCGTTACCCGCTGGAACTGTGGTACGGCGACCAGAAGACTTTGAACCAGACATACACCCGGTTCCTTGACCAGCTCAACACGGCATTTCAGTCTGAGTCGGAGTTCTCCGCTTTCATGCAAGGTATGGCCGTCGAGATTCAGAACGACGTTGCCCGCTGGAAAGAGATGGAAAACCGCCTGTGTGTCATGAACTATATGGGCGCTATCTACAACACCGGCAAGCCGGGCAGTAAGGTTAACCTTACTGAGGCTTTCAATGTGGCCCGGAATACCGCCTACACGACCCACGAACTTCTTACCACCCATTTGCAGGAGTTCCTTTCCTTCTTTGTGAGTCGTCTGGAAACGGATACTGCGCTTCTGGAAGAGTCCACTGAGCTGTTCCACCTGACGCCCCGTTGCACCGATGACAATGGGAACACTTTGCATCTGTTCCGGCACACTCCCAAGAGTGAACAGAAACTTCTTTTGTACCAGCCGCTCATTAACGATGCAAAGGCGTGGGTTTACCCCGCTATCTTCGGCCCGGGCTATCTGTCCTTCGGTAACTATGAGGGCGTCACTTTCTGGCAGAACATCAACAATCGTTCCGCTATCAACGTTATCCCCGCTCAGTTCAACGTGACCACCGCAGAGGCAGAGCAGGGCAAGCCCGTCCAGCTCGACTATGTGGTGGGCCTGCTGTACGACAAGCGTGCTATGGCGACGACCTACTACAAAGATAACGTGTGGACGTCTCCCTTTAACATCCGTGGCGAGTACTGGAACATCGAGCACCACTGGAAGATGAACTACACTCTCGACCCCACGGAAAACGCTATCCTTTATTATATGGCTGATCCTGTTACGCCCGGCCCGTAACCGTTGCACGCCCCGCCCCTATGGGGGCGGGGCTTATTTTATAGAAAGAGGTGATAGAATGGCAGGCACATTCAATGGAGCTGTCCCCGAACCCAGTGTAGAGCATGGTTATCATTTCCATTTCGGGAACGTCGAAAAGCGGCTCAATTCAACCAAGGCATTTGACTATGGAGTATTAAAGGATTTGGAGCGGTGCGACTTCAAGAAACCCACCAGCATGGAGCACCCTGTCATCTACTGCACAATCAACTCCATAAATATTTCGCCGCAATGGAACTACTGTCATTGTGAAGAAACCAAGTCGTTTTACTGGATAGACGATATTACCACCCTTCGGGCGAACATCTGGCAAATCAGTCTGTCCATTGACCCGCTTGCAACATACCGGGATACAATTCTGAAAACTAAGGCGTTTATCGAGTACGGTTTCAACAGTGACGCAAGCGGCGCACAATTCCGCTTACAGGACGCCCGGCAGAATGTCGCAAGAAAACCCACTGTTTCCAGCAGTGAGGTTGATACCTGTCCCGGCACAATTTCGGCGTCCGGTTGTTACGTTCTTTCAGCAGTTGGCAAAAACGGCTTACAGGCGTATGCTTTAAGTAGAACACAGCTTGCAACTCTGCTTAAGTTGTTGTCCACAACGTGGCTTGCAGAAACGGCGGCTATGGTCAAATGGGAAGTAGCTCTCCCCCAGTTCATGAACAACTTACTTTTCGGCGGCAACGCAACGGAAAATATACGCTCCTGCATCTGGATACCGGTAGACGATGGCTTGGTGGGAACAGGTGGCGGCTTAATTACGCTAGGGCAGTTTGATACAGGTATTACAGCCCCCGTTGTGAGTGCGAACAGTAACAAAGTTCACGTTGTCAATATTCCCATCCCGTGGCCTGCTGAGGACTGGAAACGGATGAACTGTCAGATTCAGTTGTACGTTCCTTTCATCGGCGTTGTGGGTATCCCGGTTGACCAGTGCAACGACGCGGCAAGCGTGACCGTGATAACGGCATTCTCTTTTATTGACGGCGGTGTTTCGGTCAAAATACAGGCCGGAGACTATACCGTATACACCGGTAGTACAAACATTTCTAGCCCCTATGGTATCGGGTCAAGCAACTATGACCCGGGGAAGGGACTGGGTGCGGCAGTAACGGCAGTTGGTGCGGCTATGACCTTCGGCGGGGGACTCTTCGCCGGTGCGGCTGTCGCCGGAATGTCTGCTTTGGGTGGAGCATTCACCGATGGAGCAGTAGGCGGCGCAGTCGGTCAAGCCGCGTCGCAGGCCATTCAGCCCATCACGCAGAGCGTGGGAAGTCTTACCGGTGCTTCTCAGGTGTATTTACCGCTGAAAGCAAAGCTTACTCTGCTTTATTATCCGCCGATTGATGACCCGGGTTATCAGGGTTTGTATGGGTATCCGGTCATGAGGGTAGCGACCCCCGTTGAAGGATATTGCAAAACCCGAGATTTTAGCTGTCATCCCGTGGGCGCAATGCCCGACGAAATTGCATATATCAACCGGTGTATGGACGCAGGCGTATTTATTGAATAAGAGGTGATTTATAAATGTATCAGTGTTATAACGGATTCTTTGACGGTGGTGTCCCATGTGGAACATTCATCAAAAGCTTTTCCACCGACGCCCTCAATTACTGGGAGCGTTCCTTCTTCCAGAGATGCCGTTCCATCATCGAGTTTAATGGCCTGCCAGAGGCCGCGCCCGGACAAATCGGATGGGACTATGATGCATTCATGTACCAGCTGTTCCGAATGGGGTACGCGGTAGTGTTCAACACAAAAAAATACGGCATGGTGGTTCAACCGGGGTATCCTTCTGGGTTTGGCTTGCAGTATCAGCCCCGCGCAATGACCATTTCAACCCAGTTCTTCCAGTTCAACCGCCCCCTTGAAATCGGTACGGAGTGCGGCGTTATCAAGCTCACCCCGGACTACCGTGGTATTTGGGACATCATAACCAAGTATGCCGTTGAAATGCAACATGCAGAGGTAGCTATTAGGCAGAGCGCCTTGAATGCCCGGTTTGCATATGGTGCATTTGCCAAAGACGACCGGCAGAAGAAAAGCCTTGAAATGATGTTCCAGCGGCTGGCAAACGGTGAGCCAGCTATTGTGATAAACGCAGATTTGAAACGCCCTCTGGACGGCAAGACCGGAGAGGGCGGGGCTTATGAACTGCCCATAATGCAAATTGACCGTGACTTATCGAAGAACTTTATCCTTCCCGAACTAATGGAGTTCAGAAGAACCATTCTTATGGACTTCTACCGGGAACTTGGCATCAAAGTCCAGCCCGACAAGAAGGAGCGGATGAACGTCAACGAAAGCGAAAGCGCGGACGCTGAGACATTCAACCGCCGGGAAGTGTGGAGAATTTGCCTTGAAAAGTCCCTTGATGAAGTGAACAAGATGTACGGCCTGGACATTACTTTCAAAATCAATGAACCGAAGCAGGACACAGAAGGGAGTGAAGACAATGCCCGTTTATTACGGAACACTGGTGAATGAGCTGGACAGTGGTGCAAACCTTGAGGCGCTGTTGATGTATGACCCTGACCTTTTTGCAAACATGGTGTTGCCCGTGGGGCTGGATAAAATGCAGGCGATTTCGACCATACGCCACATGCATGGACTCGCCCCGTTGTACCACCCTGACCCCTTTTATATGAAGGGTGAACTTTACTGGTGGTCGAAACGGCTCTCTCCCATCTGGGCAAAACTGCACGCTACCACACAGCTTTCCTATAATCCCATTTGGAACACTGAGATGAGTGAGCGAAGCACCGATACAACGACCACCGACCGGGATACCAGCACCCAGAGCGACGCCCACAGCCACGGCGGGGCAACAGATACCGCAACGGCCACCGGCACAAAAGGCGGGTGGAACACTGAGGACGGGGCTTATCATGAAGATACTGCCGCCGACGGCTGGAAAACCGACGACGCCACCCAGCACAGCAAAACCTTGCATGACGGGTGGAACAAGGAAGATGGACACTATCACGACAATAACCTTTCGACGGCAGAGGGGGAGAAGACCCGGGACTTCATCGAAGATGTCAAAGGCACTCTCGATAGTCAGGTTGATACTACTTCTCATACTGGCGTAGTGGGGACACGGGACACGAAGCATGATGAAACCATGACGGACACAATCGACACGACCAAAAACACCGTCAGCGATACCGAAAACAAACTGTCTGCTGAAAACGAAGCAACATACCAGCCCGACAACGCCAGCCATACCGTCACCGATGAGAAAGGCCATTCGGACGAAACCAAGAAAACCAACTGGACAGAGCACGAAGACACGACCCAGAACACCGACTTCACGCAGGGTGTGGCCACTGACCAAGACACGGCCCAGAACACCGAAAACCATGCATTCGAAACTACCCGTGATTTGTCCACATCCGATACACACGGTGATACCCATTCGGCGGCGTCGGACGGCACAGTTGACGATACCCGCGCCGAAAGCATTTCGAAAGACCAACATGCTGACAAGGGAACTACCAAGGGCGGGAGCGTCAAGAAAAACCAGTATGACGACCGTACCCGGGACGAGTCCCTGAAAGACAACAAACACAATGAGCACGCCGTTTCCCTTGAGACGGGGAAAGAGAACACCACCGTTACCGTGACTCATGAATATAGTAAATCGGGCAACATCGGCGTCACGACTACCCAACAGATGATTGAGGCAGAAAGGGCCGTTGTTCTGTTCGATATTTACGCTAAAATCGCTGACGACTTCCACCGCGCTTTCTGCCTTGACTGTTATTGACGGGGGTGCTAGAATATGAATGAAGTGATAGCCGCCGTAATAACAGGAATCATCACCTTGACAGGTGTGCTCATTGCTAACAGTAAATCGCAGGCCGTCACTGATACCAAGCTGGACGAACTTACACGGGAAGTTAGGGAACACAATACCCTGATTTCGAGAGTTCCTATACTGGAAGAGCAACTTAAAGTTGCAAACCACAGAATAGAAGACCTTGAACGTGAAGTTCAGTATCTCAGAAAGGGGGTGAACACATGAATAAAATTAAGGTTGCTACTATGACCCGTACCGCCGTACTGATGTTGGCTCTTGCGAACCAGATTCTTTCTGCTACCGGACACAGCCCCATTCCCGTGGATGATGCACAGCTTGAACAGCTCATCTCCACCGGTATGACCGTGGGCGCGGCTATCTGGGCATGGTGGGAGAACAACAGTTTCACCAAAGAAGCTATTGCCGCCGACAACTATCTTGATAGCCTCATCGGCAGAAAGGAGAAGTAATGAACTGCAATATGTATCCCCCGTTCGCCACCCCGGGCGACCCTTTCCAATATGACCTTCGGTGGATGGTGGGCCAGATTCAGAGCTTGCAGGCGTTCGTTGAACAGCTCTCGAAAGGGCTGGACTCGAACAGCGGCAACATTGCCGCCCTGAATCAGGCTACGAAAGCCCTGACCGATGCACAGCACTGTATCAACGCCCGTCTCGACAGCGGGGACTTTGAAGACGGGCGGTTCATCGAGTGGGCAGACAAAAACCTTCCCGCAATGGTGAATGAAATGGTGCATTTCGTGTGGTTCGGGCTGACCGACTCCGGGCGCTTCTGCGCTTATGTCCCTGCTAACTGGAAGTGGCTCACCTTCGATACCGGTGCTGACATTACTGAACCGGAGTACGGCCACCTCATCATCAAGTATTACTAAGGAAGGAGCTTTATCAATATGGCACATGATAAGAATTGCCGTCCGTTTCCCATCGACCCCGCGCCCTACGCGCCCGGTGGCGAGTGCCACCCCTGCCATCCAGACCCCTGTTGTCCCCCGCGTCCGACGCCGCCCCCGCCCCCGGGCTGTGGGCCGTCAATGTACGTCGGGGCGCGTTACGTCCCGAAATTCGCTGACCCCATCGAGTGGGACACTGAGCGGGGATACGAGTCCCTGACTATCGTCACCTATAAGGGTGAGTCCTACACTTCGAAGTGTCCTGTGCCGCCCGGCATTGACATCAAGAATGAGCGGTACTGGGCGCTGACCGGTGCATATAATGCACAGGTCGAAGAGTACAAAAATCAGGTGAAAGACCTTTCCGAACAGGTCACGGGGTTTGCATCTGACAACAAGGAGTTCCGGGATAAAATCACCCAGTATGACAAGGATAACGCAGAGATGAAGAACACTGTCGCGTCCACTGTCGCCCGGGTGGATGCTCTCGCAGAGCGCGTGGACAACGCCGATGCAGCTATCTCTGACCTTCAGGCCGGGCAGGCCCAGACGGTCAAGGACATTGCCGCACTCGAAGCGAAGGACGCTGACCTTCAGCGCCAAATCACTTCCAACGACACGGACATTTCTGCCATTCAGGCGAAGGACCGGGAGCAGGATGCAAGGCTTTCTGCCATCGAGACGGTCAACGATGCACAGGCCGCAACTATCACCCAGAACACACAGGACATCGCCCGCAACACCACGAACATTCAGGACAACGCCGCAAGCATCGCTGTCAACTCCAAGGAGCTGGCAAAGCACGCGGAACAGCTCAAAGACCACGCCGCACAGCTTTCCGTCCTTCATAAGGAAGTCACCGATAACCATACGGCTATCGAACGGCTCACTTCTGTTACCGACGGACTCCGGGCCGACCTCACCGAAGATGAGGCAAAAATTGCCCAGAACGCGGACGCTATTGCCCACATCCAGCAAAAGGACGTGGAGCAGGACGGACGGCTTGACGCTCTGGAAGGACGCGCCACGACTGCCGAAGGGCGTCTTGACGCTCTGGATACCAAGACCGACGCCACAAATACCGCCCTGACCGCTGAGACGAACCGCGCCAAAGCGGCAGAGATTGCAAACGGGAAACTCATCGCGGCAAACGCGCAGGAGCTGGCCCGGCACTCTGACGAGCTGTCCGACCATGAGCGCCGTATCTCTGCCCTTGAGACTACGACCGACGGGCATACCCAGTCTATCGCAGACCTCAAGGCGAAGGATACCGCCCTTGATGCCGCAATCGCCGCCGTTGACGACAAGGTGGAGCACCTTGAACTCATCGACCCGAAGGAGTACGCAAAAACCATTGCGCGTATCGACGCCAAAGACACGGCACAGGATAACAGAATCCACGCTCTGGAAACTGCCAGCAATACCCACGTCACCAAGACGGCGTTCGAAGCCAGCCAGAAAACGCAGGACGACGCTATCACTAACCTGAACACGACCAAGGCAAACAAGAGCGACATTCCGGACGTGTCCAGATATGCCACCAAGGAGTATGTTGATAATCAGGACGCCACTCGCATCCCCCTTAAAACCGGCAACTATAACAACACGGTCTCTTCTATCGCTCTGGGCATTCCTACTCATACCCCCGGCGCGCCGGACGAGTGGGACATCTACGGCTTCTTCCCTTATCCTGTCTTTTCTTACAAGAACAGACCGAGCGTCAATGTCGACCTGACCAAAGGCAACCTTCACCTGTACAAAGCCGACGGCACAGAATTAACCGGGGCGAACTGGGTGACGACCGGAAACATCAACAACGCTTTCGGCGTTATTGCCCGGCTGGGTAACAACTTCACCCCCGATTCTCCTTTCTATGTTATCGTGTACCAGAACGATGCCGACAAGTACCCGACTGCCAGTGACGAACCGACCACCTGACACAATAACAAAGCCCCCGCTCCGGCGGGGGCTTTTCTTTATCCCAGTCTTTCTATGTCGATGTTCTCAGCGTTCACTCCACCCACTTCATACCGGCGGGGGGTCATGACTATCCACGACGCGGACATGGTGGGCTTTACAAAATCGGTGCGCAGGCGGGGCGGGGCGTCGTGGTAAGTGAGCATCTGCCCGCCCGCGTCTTCAATAATAAGGAAGTCATTCAGATTCTCAATATCATCCTTGAGGGCGGCGACGCCCTCATTCTTGCCAACGCCTGCAATGGTGCTTTCTAGAACACCGTCACAGTTCCGCGCCGCGTAACATTTGGCATGGAGAAAACGGAACTCCTGATAGCCATAATCGGCCTGTGGGTGTTCGTCCTCTGCGACGCCGATATAAACACACTTGCCGTTGTCCTTCTGCACAACGCACTTTCGGGCGATGCACTGCCGCTTGATTTCTTCATTGTACTCATCAACACCCGGGACTTTCTCGCCCTCAAACTTGCAGGAATCCGTATCCCAGTATATGACCCTGTCCCAGCCCACAATCTTTAACAGCCGCCACAGCTTAAGCCGCGTCATACTGGCTGTCCACAGACCCCAGAGGAAAGGGAAGGTGTTCTTCTTCGTCTGGGCTTTGGTCACTTCGTCATCGGTCATGTCATCCAAGTTCTTTTCCCAGCTCAGTTTATCGAACTCGATTGCATCCCCAATTTCTGCCGTGTATTCATCTCGAATTTGCTTCTGTGCCGTTGCACCGTATATGGTATTCACGCAGATTTTACTAAAGGCGTATTCCGGGCTACCCTTCATTGTCTCTTTGATACGGAACTTCTCAAGAATCGTGTGCCGGAAAGACTCAGGCAGATAAGCCAGACGAAAAGCGAACGACTCAGCCGCGACCATTTCAGAATAGTTGTATCCTTCCCGGATTCTCTGCCAGTCATTTGAATCACAGTACAGCAGGAGCGTCCCTTCGGCGTCCAGAACTCGCCCGTTGTCCTCTTCTCCGATGACTTCACTGTTGATACACTTACTCCGGCTTATACAAGGGTTTGGGCAGTCGTCCTTGATACTAAGGCCAGTCACCGCAATTTTACCTACCCAGCCCATACCCGCGTCAATCAGGGCGTTCATGTCCTCTTCAGAGGTATCCTCTGGAAGGTCAAACGGTCTGCCCGTGGGGAACTTCCATAATAACTGCTGGGACGGGTGCGCACTCTTGAAGTCGTAGGAATTGCAATTCTTAAAGGTGTATCCGGCTTTCCATCTTGCCCCGTGTGTGTCGCCGCCTGCCATTGCCTTATATGCAATATAGGTCTGAGTCTTGGAAAGCATCAAGGCGTTCTTGATTTTGGCAAACCCTTTATCTCTGTTCAGATTTTTGTTGACTTCCTGCTTGACAAGGCCGGTGTTTGTGAGTGGTATTGTCGCGGCATTGAATCCGTGTTCCTTCTTCATCCGCTCTATTGCTTCATACAGTCCCAAAACATCGTTGACGCAATAGGCGAACTCTTTATCATCAAGGGGAGTATCGGGAGTGCGGTATACGGTGTAGTCCAAATCACCCTTCAACTTTTCGTGTTTGCATCCTTTTGTGGCTTTCGCAAGAGACTTTTGAAACAGCTTGAGCGAATCCCGGAACTCAATGCCGTTTGAAAACTCAAGGGTGAGGGGCTTTCTGCTCTTGGTGTAAAGCGCCTTGCAGTCACCCCAACGAAGCGTTAAAAGCTGAATCAAATAGGTAAACTCATAGCCCAGATTGTGGACATACAAAACCAGTTTTCTTTTGTCCGTCACGCGCCACTTATCGCAAAGCGTTTCTATGATTTCGGCCCAGTCTTCGAAGTAGCGGGGAACTACGACCACACCACCCACGCACGTCTGAAAGCTGTATGCAAATCCGTCTGCGTCGCCGTTCGTCGTCTCAATATCAAAGGTGCAAGTAGTATCAACATACTCGACGTGTTTTCCCCTCTGGAAAGCAGCGCGCGGCTTGAAGTCCATGTAACTCATGAACTCCCCCGCCGTCTCACACACCATAATATCTTGACTGAATCGCATTATCTCCCCCGCCTGTTCCTCAGCATTTGAAGAATAATTGCACCCTGCATTTTATCTTTTTCTACTTTACCCTGAAACTCTTGTGCAATCTGTTGCAAGTTATCTATCTGGTTACTGGTGATTGCTTGGTATATGACCTCAGAGCCGTACAACTGTTCGTTCTTCTCAGTCATGAACCGGTCGAACAAATCACCCAACTCTTCAGGCGTACCGGTGAAGCCCATCTCCCTTGCACGTTCCACTTTCTTTTCGACCGATTCACGATACCCCGTCACAGTGGAAGTCTTTTTTATCATGAACTCCCGGAGACTAATGAACTGCTTCTCAAGCTCTGCCCGGGTCATCTTGGTTACACCTTCCTTGAAGCGGGGTTTCTCCTGCTCTGTCCGCTTTTGAAGCCACTTATAAGCGGGAGCCTTATCAGATAGGCTTTTCTTCTCAAGGGTGCGTATGCGAGTATTTGCCGCTTTTGCGGCTTTCTTCACAATGGCCCTCAGCTCATCTTCGGAGTACATACGCGGGGCTTTATTGCCGGGTGCGTATGTTCCCCAGTCATGAGAACGGAAAGGGCGACCCTTGCCGCCCTGTTTCCGTGGTTTCTTCGGCTCTGTGCTCTTCGCCGCTTTGGCCGTCGTGCTCTTTGCCTTGGGAGCAGAATGGGCGGCTTTGCCGCCCTTCTTGCCACTGCTCTTGCGCTTTCTTGCGCCTGCTTCATCGGCTTTCTTGATAAGCCCTGTGTCAGTCAATGCTTTCTTCATAGAATGACCCCCCACAAATCATTACTTGTTATCCAGATAAGGAAGACCAAAGCCACGAAACCAAACACCCAGTAGAAAACCATCGTAATGATTTCATTGATTTCGCAGAAATGCCGATGCAACTTTGCTATCTTGTCTTCATCCTCTGCTTTGAGGTTATAACGATAGCTCTTCCATGTCCTCATGCTCTCACCTCTCTAGGCTCTCAAAGTAGTTCAAGCGGATACCCGCCTTACTATGATGAATAGACGGTGCGCAATGATGTTTCACCAAGCTGTCATACATCCGGGCGACGGTCTGCGCGTCCTTAACGTGCATCACCTTGCCCAGCATTCGCACCCCCACAACGCCGCCCTTGCTGTCTGTCGGGATGTGGCTCACCGCTTTATCGGCGTCAGTCCAAGAGTATTCATATAAGAACAACAGCATTAAAACTCATCCTCTCCATAGTATGCTACAACTTCGTCAAAGTTGGGATTTGGCTCTTGGCTCTCTGGACATCTGTAGACGCCGGTGCATTCATACACTTCGCTTGTATAGTAACGGTAGCCGCCCCAGATGCACCGGCTGTTCTTGCGTCTCAGCTCTGCCAAAATCCACGCCCAGCAACTGGGCTTGATATATTGAATCACAACTTATCACTCCCTTCGATAGTGATTACTAACGTCTCAAACCGTCCATTCTTCATCCGGCCCGTCTTGAAACTCCGAACATACATATTTTTCACCCGCTCAGGAATCGCATTCGGAACGCCTTGCATCATACCATTGTTTCCGTCAAAGATTGTGACGTTGGTACGGTAATAATCGCAGTTATAGCACTTGCTCATCAATTCGCTGACCTTCATGCCTTAACTCCTTTCTGCTGTTCAACTCTGCTTCTATTTCGTCGTGTACCTCACTGCAATCATAATCTTCATTGAAACAGGGACAACTATCACAGTCCCCGTCACAATGCTTGTAGTGATAACTCGCATACAAAAGTTCCTTTACGCTTGCCGTTTCGAGATTCAAACCTTGCACCCCCTCATAGCTATGTGGGCCTCAACGTCGTACCGCTGACGCACCACTTCTTCGAAGTCCCCAAGCTCCACATTACGTTCCCACACATGAACGACCTTCTCAGCGGGATTGTATGTGTACATCCTACGGGCGGCAACATACCGCCCCCGTGTGCTCAATGCACAGAGCATCTTATCAGTGAACTTAATCATTGCATAACCCCCTTAGAATTTGTTGCTGTAGCTCTTGCCTTTGCAATCAGCTCATAGACTATATTTGCTGTCCCCTTTCTCTATTATCATTATACAGCTACCGTACACAGTTGTCAACCCTTCATA
>ERZ857965.2471-NODE-2471-length-15440-cov-2.910432_pt1 | contig 15440 bp, 21 predicted proteins | sample MGYA00519758_ERZ857965 | MGnify/ENA primary metagenome ERZ857965 (study PRJEB31778, sample SAMEA3449381) | human gut metagenome | biome: human gut; feature: human-associated habitat; material: faeces | place: United Kingdom | collected 2010/2012 ... | reverse complement strand
AAAAGAAACGTATTAGTTTGTTGTATTATGGTTTAATATTATCCTTGCAAAAAAAAGATGGAAAATTGGAAGTTTATAAACGCTAATTATGAAGTTTCAGACAAAGGTAATATAAAGTCTGTAAATTATCGGGGAACGGGTAAAAGTGCGATACGAAAGCAATCTATAAGTAAAAACGGATATATGCGGGTAATACTATCAGATAATGGTAAAAACAAAACATATTTCGTTCATAGATTAGTTGCGGCGGCTTTCATTCCTAACCCGGACAATTTGCCGGAAATAGACCATATCGACGGCAACCGAGCCAATAACGATGCAACTAATTTACGTTGGTGTACGAGAAAGCAAAATTTGAATTATCAAAAAGCAATTAATAATAAACGTGAAACCATGAAGAAAGTAAATACATGGTTTAAGAAAACCGGAAAAGATAATCACAATGCAAAACCCGTTTATCAATATGATTTAGAGGGTAATTTTATAAAGAAATGGGATTGCATACATAATGCGCAAAGATGCGGTTTTAATCATGGAAATATTATTAGTTGCTGTAAGGGACGTTTAAAACATTATAAAAAATATATTTGGAGATATGAGTAAAAAACAGGTTGGAATTATCCGCAACAATGGCGACGTACATACGGCGCAAATTGGGTTTCATATCGGACGGGTTGGCGTATCTGTTTACGTCCGGGAATATTGGAAATATAAGAGTTGGTTTATTATTCCCGGCGTGTCTGTGGATGCAATAAACGGTTACGACCGCTATGTTGATATTGAGGCGAAAATATTGTTTGTCGGCATTGGCATACGGTTTATATGGATTAAAAGAAAGGTAAAACGATGAAAGCAAAGATTTTATTGTTATCTTTGGCAACGCTTTTGTTGGGGGCGTGCCAAAGCGAGAACGAACCAACGGAGGCATTTAATTTACTTCAAAAATCCGAGAGCATGGAAGAAAGAAACGAGTTTGTAACGAATACCACGGCGGCAATGATACAGATAAACGCCCCCCGGTATAATTGTGAGATTGTCGAAACCGCATTAGCCGGGGGCGATAGGGTACGAATTTGCGTAAAAGGCGCAAAGGACGATTTGGACGCATTGTTTGACTATGTAAACGAAGCGGGCAAAGAATGAGAGTTAAGCAACCCGAACCGTTCGACCCAAACAGAGAGTACAACCCCGGCGAACGTTGCGTTTACCGGGGTATGGTATTGATTGCCGAGATATGGACGGCGGCGGATGCACGATTAGCCAACAACAACCCCGCAATATTTACGCAACGTTGCGTTCGCTGCAAAATCCAAAGGGAAGATTGCCCCGGAATAGGTAGGCAATGCGATAAGTACAACAGAACCGACCGAAAAACGATATTTTGGCGGTTGGCATATACGAAAACAGTAAGAACGAATAAAAAATTAGAATGACAGAAAGTAAGTTAAACCCGTTTGATGCGGAATTGTTGGTTATGATTGGCGATATTGCCAAAAGCCAACCGGAGGTCGAGGAAAACCCCGACCGTTACGAAATCACGGTTGACACAACCGAGATACAGGGAAACGCAATTGAAGCACTAAAACAGGCTGTCGCCGGACGATTGGGGAAACGCTTGTTAGTTACCCACACGTTAGACGCCGCCGTTGTTTTCAACGTCGAGTACGACCCGACGGAATACCCGGAACAAATCCGCACCCGGTTAGTTGAGCCGGACGCCACGGCGGGAACCCGATATTGCCGCACGTTGTTAGAAGTTGACGCAATACAGGTGCGCCGGGACAATTTGGACGACCTGTTGAGATTTACCGGAGGCGGAACCATGACGATACCGAGAACCCCGAACGGGCGGGCGGTTTATTCGTTCCCGGACGGAAACGGCATTTTTATTGACGCCCCGGAAACGTACTACATTGTCCGGGAGCCGGACGGACGATTGACAACCCGCCCGGAAAGAGAGTTTAACCGGGAGTTTGAGCCGAAAGGCGTAAGCGCACCGAAAGAACCCGGCGATAAGGGATGCGGGAATTGCGCCAACTTTACAAACGAGGACGTCAACGGGAACGGTTATTGCGAGGCGTTCAAATGCGAACAATCGTGCGGCGTTATGCCGTGTCAAGAGTATAAACCCAAAAATCAATAAAGCGATGAACAAAAGAGAAAAGTTTTTGAAAGAGATTGCCGAGGTAGTAAACCGTAATTCAATGGAAAAGGCGTTTAATGATACCCCGGGTTTTATTTTAGTCCGCATTGCGGTTAAAGCAATGGAATGTTCACACGTGCAAGCGCACACCGGGACGATTTCCACGAATTTAGAACGGCGGATTACGCCCGGAAACATAAAGCGATTTGCGAAAGTGAAAAGAAAGCAAAGCTCGTGAACACTTGTAAGGGTAGCCCGATTATCTACGTTTGCCCCACCGTCCAAATGGAAAATCAACCGGAACGTAAAAGGGAATATAAGAAACCGGAAGCGTTCGACGTGCCAAAAGAAGTGGAAGCAATGGCGGAATTTTTGGGCGAAATGTTCCCCGGAACAACGGTTGAAATACACCGGGTCGAAATGCCACGGCGCAACCCACGGGATAAACGCCGGGGAAAGAATAAACGGAAAGGAGGGCGACACAATGAAAAATAAATGTTCGTCGGAAATTCCCAATATGCCGACCGGATGCGCCCCGGATAATCGACGCCCCGAAAAGATATGCGGAACGTGTCGATATTTCAACCCGGAATTTCCGGTAAATGGAAAGCCCGCCCCGGTATGTTTGGCAATAAAGGAAATGAAAGGGGGAACGAAATACACCAACCCCCGTGGAACGCAACATTATTTTCGTTGCTCAAATGGGAGATACGAAAACGGTATAGGACAATAGGCAATAAGCCCCGGAAACAATCGCCGGGGTTTTGCCGTTTATATACATGAGAGTACAAACGTTTGGCAATGCACCGGAAAAGCCGTAAATTTATCCCGTGGTTGAAAGATAACCATTAAGACAATAAAAAGATTGAGTTAATAACAAAAGCCTCTTAAAATGGAAATTCCACGCAAATAACTTGCAATCGAAAAACATTTGTTACCTTTGCAAAAAAAGATATATGGAAGTTTGGAAAGATATACCCGGTTTTGAGAATTACCAAATATCCAATTATGGTAATGTAAAAAGCCTCAATTATGGTAGGACAGGAAAACCCAAGTTGCTAAAACCAACTGTAAGCGGAAAAGGTTATTTGCAAGTAAGGTTATCGAAGTCCGGTAAACCAAATGCGTTGTTGGTTCATAGATTGGTTGCAATGGCATTTGTTCAAAATCTAAATAACCGGAAACAAATAAATCATAAGGACGAAAACAAGTTTAATAATAATGCCGATAATTTGGAATGGTGCGATAATAAGTATAACAATACATATAACGGCAAACATAACAAAATTGCTAAACCTGTAATACAACGTTCAAAAGCCGGAAACGAAATTGCCCGGTATGAATCTATAAGGGAAGCGGAAGGAAAAACGGGAATAAAAAATATAACAATTACCCGATGTTGTAAAGGAGCGTATAAAACGGCGGGCGGGTATGTATGGGAATACGATTTGACGATTAAGGAGGTTTGACGATGAAAAAGAGAAAGAAGCCATTAGGCTACAACAAACGTTCCGAGGAACAACGAATTTATGACATTCGGTTTTGTGCCGATTTATTTTTGCGTGGTTATTCGTACCGGGAAATTGCGGACGCATTGAACCGGGATTTGTCCGCCCGTGGAATGGGTTATACAATAACCTTTCAAATGGTTTATTACGATTTGCAACAATGCCTTATCGAATGGAAGCGGGAACGGTCGGATACAATCGACGAATATGTTACACAGGAATTGCGCAAATTGGATAAAATGGAGCAACAAGCGTGGGAGGCGTGGGAGGTATCCAAAACCGGAAAGCAGCGCACCAAAGAGAAAACCAACCGGGGGCGTCCAATCAAAACGGAAGCGACCGACGGCGACCCGGAATATTACGGGTATGACGAAACGACTGTTGAAACGTCGGCGGGCAATCCCCGGTTTTTGGATTTGTTGTTGAACATTCAACAACGCCGGGCAAAGATGTTGGGATTTGATGCACCCGTTAAAATCGAGATACCCGGATACAACGCCGGGACGGACGACGATGAACCGAAATACGATGTTAAGGCAATCCCGGACGACCTGTTGTTTGCCGTCGCCGACAAATTGCAGTCCGCCGAGTTTCAAAAGATAATCGCCGAGAAAGGAGGGGCGCAATAATGGCAAGGCGAATGAATGTTGTTAAACAGGTTGTAACCAAAACGAACCATTATTGCGGGGATTGCGGACACGGTGTTTGGTATTTCGACCATGAAAATTTAGACGTTGCAAATAGATTGCCGATTTGTTGCCGTTGTCCGTTTTCCCCGAACCGTTCCCGGATAAGGAGCAAAATTGCGTGTTTGAATTGGATACCGAAAAAGCCCGGCGAATTGATAGTTACACCCGATAAAATTGTACGACCATGAGCAACGAGGAATTATTGAAGATGTACGAGGCAATCAAGGCAGACCCCGGCGAATTGGTGCGAGCCGCCGCCCGTAAACGTCTTATCAACTTTGCCCGGTATATGCAACCGGATTTGGTATTGGAACCGTTTCATGTTGTATATTATACCCTGTTGGATATGTTTGCGCATGGCAAAATACGAAAGATGATTGTACAACAGCCGCCGCAACATGGCAAATCGGAGGGGTCAAGCCGCAAATTACCCGCATTTATGTTGGGGTTAGACCCCGACCGCAAAATATGTATCGGTTCGTATGCGGCGACAATCGCACGGGATTTTAACCGGGACGTTCAACGAATAATCGACACGCCCCGGTATCGTGAATTATTCCCCGGCACGTACTTAAATGGGTCGAACGTCGTAACAATGGCGAATACCTATTTGCGCAATTCCGATGTTATCGAAATGGTCGGGCGTAAGGGGTCGTTGCGTGTCGTAGGTCGTGGCGGTTCGCTGACGTCTAAAACCGTGGACGTTTCGATATTGGACGACGTGTATAAGGATTACGCCGAGGGTAACAGCCCGATAGTACGGGCGGCGGCGTGGAAATGGTACACGACCGTTGTACGCACCCGTTTACACAACGATAGTCAAGAATTGATTGTATTTACCCGTTGGCACGACGACGATTTGATAGGGCGCATTGAAAAGAGCGGCGAAACGATTATTGATGTTAAGTGTTGGGCGGATTTGGAGGACGTAACGCCGGGGGCGTGGGTGCGCATAAACTTTGAGGGGTTGAAAACCGGGGAACCGACCGAGATAGACCCACGGGAACCGGGGGCGGCATTATGGGAAAGTCGACACAGTAAGCAAAAGTTGGAAGCGCAAAAGGCATTAGACCCGGTGCAATTTCAATGCCTGTATCAAGGCAACCCCGGTTCCGCCGAGGGTCGATTGTACCAACCTTTCAAAACGTGGGTCGAAAAATCCGATTACGGCACGTACATTCGTTCCGGCGCATACATTGACGTTGCCGACGAGGGCGACGACCTGTTGTTTGCCGCAACGTATGACGTGTATAAGTCCGACAATCTGTTTTTCAACGAGAAAACAAAGCGCATGGAGCCGATATTGTTTGCCCTTATTACAGATATGGAAATGACGGACGAAAATACGGACGTTACAACTGTAACCGTCCCGGCGATGATTAACCGGAACGGGACGCAAAAAGCGTGGGTTGAGAGCAACAACGGTGGTGCGGGTTACGAAAAGGTTATCAAAAAGAAAGTCCGGGCGATTACCGACCCGTTTTATCAAGGGGGCAACAAGGAAAGCCGGATAATAACAGCGTCCGCAATGGTTAATCAACATATAATTATGCCGTTCGGTTGGGAAACCCGGTACAAAGCCGTTTACGACCATGTAACCGGATTTTTGCGCAATTTCGGAGCCAACACGCACGACGACCCGGAGGACGGATTGACCGGGATATATGAAAAGGAGATTGCGGACGGCAATATACAGCCATACGCACACGCAAACCGAGGCGTAAGACGACGCAATTAGCAATATTTTTGAGATATGCAAGATTATCCGGGAAAAAGTTTATAACTTTGTAACCGAAGCAAGGGGGCAAAGGGACAGCCCCGGAGAAAGTAACAATATTTTTAACGTTAAAAACAAAGAAGTATGATTTGTAAATGTCCGGCGGGGACGGCGTTGCCCGATGTACCCGCAATTACGTGTTCGGAAAGTTTCGGACAGGTTCAGAAAGTGGCTTTTCAACGTCTTTTGAAAGACGGCGGAAGCAAAAACAGTTTTACGAGTGAAAAAGCGATTACGGCGTTAGCGTCGTGGACGCCCCTGTTATCGGCGACGGATAGCACGAAAGTAGTAGTTTCGCCGTATATCCAAGCCCCGACCGCCGAGGCGGGAGCCGCCCGCACCTTTGGAGGTGGTAACGAAACGTTGGGAGGCGTCGAAGAAATTATTGGACGTGAACCAACCCCGTTTACCGGAGTTATCCGCAAAGCCCCGCAGGAGGTTATCAAGGCATTAAAGGAAATGCAATGCGAAAGTTGGGGCGACAATTTGGGTATCTACATTTTCGACGAAAACGGCGCAATCGGCGCAATCAAGGGGGGTACCGACGGTACATATTACCCGATACCGATACGTTCGTTGTTTATCGGCGATAAGACGTTGGGCGGATTGGAAGCCCCGGACAGCAACGCAATACAATGGTCGTTTTTGCCGAATTGGTCGGACGATTTGGCGATTGTTGCCCCGGCGTTTAACCCGCTTACGGATTTGAAACCCGCATAAGAGTAATGACGGCGAAAGTTACAAAGGTCGTGTTGGAGTGTCCGACCCTTAACACGACCGAAGAATTTGAGATTAACCACGCCGAACGCCTGTTGCGGATGCCTAACAATGGCGGTTGGCAGTTGCCCGAAAAAACACCTTTTGAATTTAGCAAAGAAAATGGGATTAGATATAAAACGCATACGAAAGGAAATAACGGAACCGAGGAAAAAGGCGACGATAAATAAAGCGGTCGTACACCAAAACCGCATTAAATTTCACGCCCAAACCAACGTAACGCCCTTAATGTGTTTACCCACGACCGATTTTTTGGCATGGGTTCAAAATCTTATCCCGCACGATAAATTCAAAATCTTCAAAACATTGTTCCGTTACCCCGTTCGTACCAACGAGGTAACGGGCATTTGTTTTGATAAGTTAAGCCGTATTTTCGACGGTCGTAACCCGGCGTTCAACTATCAATTTCAAAACACGGAACAACGGGATGATTGGGAGTATTACCGCCAAGATGTATTAAAGGAACCGGAAATTTGGAGCACGAAAGGTTGGGAGTTTTTCAAGACGGAAATAAACAGCGTCTTAATAGTTGATTTGCCCGCCGAGCAAAACCCCGCCGACCGATACCCGACCCCGTATTTTTATTGGCTACCTATCGAAAGCGTCATAACCTTTGAGGCAAACCGGACAACCGGGGTTATGGATTGGATAATTTTCCGCCAACCCGATAAACGTATTGCAGTTATTGACAATGAACGATACCGAGTATTTGCAGAGGACGACGGCGGCAACATAGGCGAATTATTGGTTGATAACCCACACGATTTGCGCTATTGCCCCGCCCGTTTCTTTTGGAATGAGCCAATGAATTTGCGAGAACCGGACGTTAAACAATCCCCGCTAACAAAAGAATTGGAGGCGTTGGATTGGTTTTTGTTTTTCCATATATCGAAGCGGCATTTGGATATGTACGGGGCGTACCCGATATATTCCGGTTACGAACAATCGTGCGACTTTACAAACGCCGAAAACGGCGATTATTGCGACGGTGGATTTTTGAAAGACAAACAAGGGTATTACAGGTTAGACCAAGCCGGATTATTGATGCGTTGCCCCAAGTGCGGCGACAAACGGATTACCGGGGCGGGTTCCTTTGTTGAAATACCGATACCGGACGGGGACAAACAACCCGATTTGCGGAACCCGGTGCAAATGTTGACCGTTGACCGTACAAGTTTGGATTATAACGTTGAGGAAGAAAAGCGATTGCGGGAAAACATTATTACCGCCGTCGTCGGACAAAACGAGGAAGTAACCCAACGGGAGGCATTCAACGAACAACAGGTTCAAGCCGCATTTGAGAGCCAAAGCACGGTATTAAACCGAGTGAAAAAAGGCTTTGAAGCCGCCCAACAGTTCGTCGATGAAACGGTTTGCCGATTGCGATACGGCAATATGTTCGTATCTGCAAAAGTCAATTACGGCACGGAGTTCTATTTGTACGACGCAAGCGAGTTGCGGAGCCGTTACAAGTCGGCAAAGGAAAGCGGCGCAAGTGAGGCAGAATTGGACGCCCTACAAAATCAGATTATCGAAACGGAGTACCAGAACAACCCAACCCAATTGCAACGTATGTTGATATTGGCAGAGTTGGAGCCGTACCGCCATTTGACCCGGAACGAGGTATTGGATTTGTACGGGCGTAACTTAATCCCAGAGAATGAATTGCGTATAAAGTTGAATTTCGCTAACTTTGTCCGCAGGTTTGAACGGGAGAATACAAACATTTTGGAGTTTGGAACGCAAATACCATTCGACAAAAAGATTTCAGTAATAACAAGTAAATTTAATGATTACGCAAATGAACACAATGTTAAGTAGTGAGGTTTGGCAGGATATACAAGGTTATTCCGGCATATACCAAGTTAGTACATTAGGGCGTATCCGTAGTTTGAAAAAAGGGAAAATCAAATTACTAAAGCCTTATATCAACAATATGGGTTATGCTGTTTTATCTTTATATGCTAACCACAAACAAAAAACATATCATGTTCATAAATTAGTTGCTGAAACATTTTTAGTTAAAGTTGACGGCAAAAATTATATAGACCATATCAACGGTATTAAAACGGATAATAGAATTGATAATTTACGTTGGTGTACTCCAAAAGAGAACGCAAATTTTGAATTATCAATTATTAACCGAAAGCGTGCAATGCGTAAAGCGTGTGGAGTTTCTGTTAATCAATATGATTTAAGTGGTAATTATATTGCTACTTATGCGACATTAACAGATGCTCAAACTATTACAGGGATTGCATATCAAAATATACGTGCATGTTGTATTGGTAGGTATAAAACAGCCGGAAATTATATTTGGAAATTTAATAAATAAATTAAATTATGAGAGTAAAAGTAAACGATGGTAAAACAAAGGACGTTGCAATTACCGACGTCACCCCCGAAAACTACATTGTACCGAGTAATGAACAACATTTGTATCATTGCGTTATTGAGGTGCGCAAGTTTGACAGCGAAACGGGCAAACGCTTATCCGTTCCCCGTATCCAAAAGTTCGGCAAAAAGTCCTTTGAAAATGGCATTTTGGACGCACTGAAAAAACAGGGTTACACGATTACCGTATTGCACGACCCCAACGAGTACGTCAAGGCGCAAGCCGAGGAAAAAGCGGCACGAACCGCCGCACAGCAGAAAGCCGCCGAGGAAAAAGCCGCCGCCGATGCAGAGGCAAAGGCAGAAGCCGAGGCGAAAGCCAAAGCCGAGGAAAAAGCGGCGTTAAAGGCTGAAATTTTGGCGGAATTGAAAGCGGCGGGAGTTATCCCGGCGGAACCCGCCAAGGAAGCCAAAGCCGAGAACAAACCCGGAGCGAAAAAGTAACAGAGTATTAAACAATTAAAAAATACGATTATGGCACAGATTGCACAGCAGGACAATTTGGTTATTGAAGTAACAACAACCGCCGCCGCATTGGATGGCGCAACAAAGAAAAAGTTGATTGAATGTATTGAGGGCGGAACAATTACCGACGTAATTTTGGTAACAAAAGAGGTTGAAAAGGAAATCAGCCATGCACGTGTTGTTAGTTGGTTGGTTGACACAACCGGGGATTCGCCAAAATACACAATTGATATTATTAACGCAGACAGCGGAACAGTAACAGCAATCGCACTTAATTAATTCAAAGGGAAAGAATTATGTTAACGAGAGAAATTTTAGTTGCAAATGCGGCATTAGCCGGATTAACCGACGAACAAATTGCGGCAATTACAACATTGTCCGCCAACGACGAAAATAGCGTTATTGCCAAAAAGACGGGCGAAATTTACGGCGGATTGGATGCCGATATTTTGGCGGCGTCCGGTATCGCAAAGAACGGAACCGAAAAGACGTTTGATTACGCAAAACGTGTGGTCGCCGAGTTCAAAACCAAAGCGGAAAGCGCAAGCGCATTGCAAACCCAAATCGACAGTCTGACGAAAGAAAAGGCACGTTTGGAAAAGGCAATTGCCGACGGTGCGACCGATGCGGAAACGGCAAAGGCGTTGAAACAGGCGAAAGCCGATTTAACGGCGGTAACAACGCAGTTTAACGACCTCAAAAGAAAGCACGATGAAGCCGAAAAGAAATTCCAAACGGAGTTGTTCGGCGTTCGTATCGAGGGTGCATTGCAGACCGCAACCGCCGGGTTGAAATTCAAACCGGGATTGCCCGAAAGCGCAACAAAGGTTTTGTTAGCGCAAGCAATCGACAAAATTAAGGGTATGAATCCCGAATATATCGACGACGGCAAAGGCGGCAAAATCATTGCTTTTAAGGACGAAAGCGGCGCAATTATGCGTAACCCGAATAATCAGTTGAACCCGTACACCCCCGGCGACCTGTTGGCAAAGGAATTGGAAACAATGGGTATTTTGGATAAGGGACGCCAAGCCGGAGGCGGCGGAACGGTTCCCCCGGCGGGCGGTTCCGGCGGTGGTGGCGGAACAACCGTTGACGTAACGGGCGCAAAAACCCGTGTCGAGGCTTACGAAGCAATCGCCGCAAACCTTATGGCGCAGGGCTTAACGGCGGGTTCCGAAAAGTTCGACGCCGCAATGAAACAGGCATGGCAGGACAACAATATTGCCGCATTGCCGGAAAAGTAAACAATCACGGGTAAAGGGTAAACCCGCATTTAATAACAATTAAATTTTTAACATTATGTCATTAGTAGCAACAAGATTGCAGAATTGGCGGATTGAAAACCCGGAATTAGACCGTAATATGACCCGCCCGTGTGAGTATGGCGCATTGGATTTTTTCATTGAGCAAACCAACGCCCCGTCCTCAATCATTAACCCCAATTTGCGTGACCGTGCGTTTGCGTCCATTGGTAACACGGTACAAGTACCCGTTATCAATTACGACGGCGATGTACAGGTTAGCAATGTCCGTTCGTGCGTTATCCCTGACGATGAAAATACGTCCGCATTGGTACCGGTTGTTTGGGCGACTTATGCCATTGGCTTTACAATGGTTCCCGCCGCCTACATGAACAACGAGATTTCCTACGAACACGACTTTTTGCGCAAGATGGAAAAGACGTGCCGAGCTTTGGCGGACAAATTGGACGTCGGAGCCGTTGCCGCATTGGAGGCAAACAAAACGCAGGAGTTCAAAACGTTGCTTAATTACACGCAGTCGGGCAACGTGGTACAGGTTCCAACCCAAATGGCGACCGAGATTTTGGGCGATATTAACCCGATTATGCGGGCTAACTGTTACCCGGAATATATCCACATTATCGCCAACGCCGGGGTTGATAGCCTTATTCGTAAACTTGCACAACATGGCGTTTACAACGACGTAAACAAGCGCATGGAGTACGACAACAAGGTTTTGCACTACACAAACAACGTAACCGACGAATCGAGCAAAATGGGAACCATGTTTGCTGTTGCTGACGGTAATGTTGGTATCCTTACACGTGTTGACCGTGAGGCATTGCGCCGTACCCGTGCGAATTTCCACGAATGGGACGTTGTACGTTTGCCGTACATTGATTTGCCCGTTGGTTCGCACTATTACACCGCCGTTGGCGACCAGTCCGCAATCATGGGCGACGCAACCGCCGATTTGACGTGTGCCGTTAAGGAGTATTTCGGATTTTCTGTTGATGTTGCCTACATGGTAGCATATAACAGCAACCCGGACACCGTGGCAAATCCCATTATCAAAGCCGAGATTGCAGCACGCAATCCGAACGAACCGTTAGGAATGCCCGTATATGTAACCAACGCCGGGGAATTTCCCGCCGGGGGTGCAGGCGTATAAGCCGGAAAACGGAACAATTATTTAACCGAGGGGACGGGGTGGTTATCCCCGCCCCCTTTTTTTTAATTAATGATATGGAAAGTTGGAAAGTAATATACGATTTCCCAAATTATGAAATAAGTAATTACGGAAACGTGCGTAATAATACAAAGATAGTTAAAGCCGTTCCCAATAAGCACGGGTATAATGTTGTAGTATTGTGCAATGGTATTCGTAAATCTGTTAATATTCATAGATTAGTTGCGGCGGCTTTCATTCCGAACCCGGACAACAAACCATGTGTTGACCATATCGACGGTGACAAATCGAATAATAGGGCGGACAATTTGCGTTGGGTTACAACCAAAGAAAATTGTAATAATCCAATAACAAAATCACGCCTAAATAAAAAGATTGGCGAATATATGGTTGGGAGATTAGGCGGATTGCACCAACGAGCAAAACAAATTGCGATGTATTCCATTTGCGGCGATTTGATAAAAACATTCTTATCAGTAAAAGACGCACAACGGGAAACGGGTTTAAATGATAGTAATATTGTTAAATGCTGTAAGGGTATAAAAAAGACTTGCGGCGGTTATATTTGGGCTTATGTATAGGATTAAGGAAATACAAGATAAGTTATTGCACGTCGTCGGTTGGGAACAATCATATAATCCCGCCGAGGCAATCGCCGAGCAATTAACAGAAACCGAAAGCGGGTTATATTTTCAAGGGGCGCACCCGCTTGTAACGTTGGATAATATGGCGGCAATCGTCCCGGATAATTGGGGTTTTCAATACCCGGTTTGGAACGATACAAAGGAATGGAAAGCCGGAACCGTGGTACAATACGCCAACGATGCGGCGGGCAAACCCTTGTATTGGGTCGCTTTGGTTGATAACGTCGCCGAGGTTCCCGCCGAGGGTTCGACCTTTTGGGAGAAATACAACATATTGTCCGACTATTTGGAGCGTTTGACCCGCAACGGAATTTCCACGGCAGTACAAACGTTTACCCAAATAAAGGGGTTGGATAAGGAAACAAAGAACCTATTGGAACGGCGCACGTTCTTTGACGGTGCGGGACGAATAAGAGCAACGCAACCGAATAATCATAAGTTGGTAGGGTTTGAGATTATCCCGGTGCGGGCGATGGGAGTAACTGCACAAATACACCGTGTAGGCTTGCAAATGACGGGCGGAACCGGGATTGTGAAATTGTATCTATTCCATAGTTCGCAGATTGACCCGATAAAAACGTTTGATTTGAATTTTACGCTAACAAATGGCGGCTTTCAATGGTTTACGTTGGAAGATTGTTTTTTGCCATATATAAGCGACGCAAACAACGCCGGGGGTGCGTGGTTCCTTTGTTACAATCAAGACGATTTGCCCGCCGGGATGCAAGCAATTAACGTGTCGAAAGATTGGAGCGGCGAACCGTGCGGAACGTGTACCGGGTACGGCAATATTGAGGCATGGCGGCAATTGACAAAGTATTTGCAGATTTCGCCGTTTATGTACAACGCACCGGAAACATTCGCCGAATACCCGGAGTTGTGGGATATAGCATACACGATGTACACTAATACGCTAAATTACGGGTTGAATTGCGAAATTACCGTCGGTTGCGACCTAACCGATTTTATCGTTGAACAACGGGCGATTTTCCAGACGGTAATACAACGCCAAGTTGCGGCAATCGCTTTGCGCACGTTGGCAATGAACCCCAACGTAAGGGTCAACCGGAACCAATCCAACGCCTCTAAAATGGAAATATTGTACGAGTTGGACGGGAACGTTGAGGGACGCCCCGGCGGTTTGGGTTATGACCTTAAAAAAACGTTTGAGGCTTTGCGATTAGATACGCAAGGGATTGACCGTATTTGTTTGAGTTGCAACAACCGGGGCGTTAAGTACCGGACAACGTAATTGCATTATGGCGGGGTTACAATCAATAATTGATTTACGCAACCGGGTTAATACGTTTAACGACGGGTTGACGTCCGGGTTGATTATACGGGAAATAATCGACGACGGAATGACAACGGCGTTTATCATTGATGCCAACGCCGAGGAACAATTATTTGAACAAGGTATTAACCGATTGGGCGTTGACATAATGGATTATCGACCTTATACCCCGCTAACAATAGCCATTAAGGAGGAAAAGGGACAACCGACGAACCGGGTAACGTTACGGGATGAGGGCGATTTTGAAAGTAGTTTTTATTTGGAAGTCGGCGACAAACAATTTGAAATTAAGGCGTCGGATTTCAAGACGGAAGATTTGATAAAAAAGTACGGGCGGCAAATATTAGGGTTGACGAATGAAAACATTGCTAAACTGATTTGGCAATACGTTTACCCGGATTTGCTAACCAAAGCAAAAAAAACAATATACGGAAATGGATAGAGTACCGATTATAAAGAACCCGGAGTTATTCGACCGGGTTATTGCCAATATTCAAAAGGGATTGGCGGACGGGTTGCCGTGGCTTAACTATTCCTTTGGGCGTTCGGAACGGTTGGTTAAGTCCATACAGGGGAAACGATATTATACGCCCAATATTTACGTCGGCGGCAATGAATATATGTTGATTGCCCCGGATAGTAATATAGGGAATTTTTCGTTTTTCGTGTTGGACGACCCGCAACAAATTGATTGGTTCCCCGGCGAACAAAACAAATATACAACGCCGTTTTCGGTTATCTTTTGGTTCGATATGCGGACGATAACCAATGACCCCAATAACCGGAATACGGAGGCAGTCAAACAACAAATCATGCGGGTATTGAACGGCGGTATTTGGTTACGTTCTGGTTCCATGAAAATAAACAGAGTGTACACAAAGGCGGAAAACATATTTGCCGGGTTCACTTTGGACGAAATAGACAATCAATTTTTAATGCACCCGTTCGCCGGGTTCCGGTTTGCCGGGGAATTGGGAATTGATGAAACGTGTTTAACTGATTAAAACAAAGTGTATGCAAGCATTTTTATTTTATACGGTCGTGGTTGCTTTGGTTGCTGCATTCGGTTTGACCTTGTTACGCAAATGGCAGGTTATCGAATGGGTACAAGTCCACGGCAACGAGTTTTTCGCAAAGATGTTTAATTGCGATTTCTGTTTGTCCTTTTGGGCGGGGGTTGCTTTAGCAATCCTTTTGGCGTTTATAACCGGGAACCCGACGTTGTTGTTGGTTCCCTTTTGTTCCACAATGATAACCCGTTTTTTGCTATGAAAACCGTTAAGATAGGAGAACGAACCGTTGAGATATACGACGCA
>ERZ857965.2466-NODE-2466-length-15479-cov-2.572290_pt1 | contig 15479 bp, 16 predicted proteins | sample MGYA00519758_ERZ857965 | MGnify/ENA primary metagenome ERZ857965 (study PRJEB31778, sample SAMEA3449381) | human gut metagenome | biome: human gut; feature: human-associated habitat; material: faeces | place: United Kingdom | collected 2010/2012 ... | reverse complement strand
TTATGTGGCATTTGTCATTCCGATGACAGGGATAACTGAGGTCAGGCCAAATGCGGAAATACACAGGGAGTTCGCGGAGACTTTCTATGAGGCGAAGGCTGCCGGTGTGGAGGTGTTAAATCTCACGTGCCGGGTTACACGGGATGAGCTGGAGATAGTGGAGCGTTGGATTCCAGATCGTGGATGAGAATAATGAGGAATATATAATGGTTTGCAGGCTGTCGTAGATGGTAAGTGATTTAGAAGATATAAGTAGCTTTGGTAAGAAATAGGTGATAACAGATAAATAGATTAGTCTACGAAGCGTAGAACCCGCATAGATTCACCATATTCTACGCCTCGTGGGTGTGATTTGCAATAAAAAGGGGAGATAGTTGAGCCAGAAAGGAGGAAAACATATGGACCAGATTAAAATTGGACGATTCATCGCTGATGAGAGAAAGAGAAAGGGATATACTCAAAAACAGCTTTCTGAAAAACTTGGAATCAGCGATAAAACAATTTCAAAATGGGAACGAGGAAATGGTTTTCCGGAAGTTTCATTACTGTTGCCGTTATGTGATGAATTAGAGATAACAGTGAATGAATTACTATCTGGCGAAAGAGTATCTGAAGAGGATTATCGAAAGAAAGCGGAGGTTAATATGGTGAATTTAGTTAGAGAGGCACAGGAAAGCAAAAAGAAAATTATTTTGTCTGCAATGGTCGCGACACTTACGATAGTTGCGGCATTTCCATTGTTTTTATTGTCAGGAATTCTGGAGATGGAGAATTGGCTGAGGGTTCTGCTTATCGCAATAGGGTTAGTAGTGGTATGTGGCGGAATAGTGATTGCGTGTATTCTTGATAGAGAGGCAGGAGCATTTGAATGCCCTGATTGCAACACAAGGTTTGTTCCGGATATGAAGTCATATGTAATGGGAGCACATACATTAACAAAGCGTAAATTAGTTTGTCCTCATTGTGGTGCACATAGATATTGCAAAAAGGTGCTTACAAAATAGATTCAAGGAGAGGTCATGGAGATAAAAAAGATTGATGAAGAATTTTCATTGTGTCAGGTGGAAGATTACACATATGCGAATCTCGATTCTGATTATTGTTTTCTAGGAAAAACTGATGAGGAAAAGTCTCTGGTATGCCCGGTGAGTGAAGTGCCGGCAAATGTTATAAAGCGTGATGACGGCTGGATGGCCTTCCGCATTCAGGGCGTATTGGACTTTTCTTTGATCGGGATTCTGGCAAAAATCGCATCTGTTCTGGCGGATAACGGAATTTCGATATTTGCAGTATCCACATACAATACGGATTATGTTATGGTGAAGAAGGAGAATTTTCAAAAAGCACTGGAAGTTCTGGCGGCAGCAGGGTATGACATCGTGGATTGAGAGTTGATAAACCGAAACTTAAAACCGGGATGAGAATCAGGGAGAAATGTAAATGGATTATGCCTTATTACAAAAAATATACAATATCAAGTCATTTGTAGGATATACAGATGAGGAGATAAAAGGGCTGAGAGCGGGATTTGAGAGCATCCCACATACGCTATATGAGATATGGAAGAAATGTGGTAAAACAAGCGAGCTGTTCAATCATAGCAATGATCCCTGGGTTACTCTTGATTTTCAGCGCAGGTATAAATGGACAAGGAAGACAAAAGGATATTTTTATATCTTGAATGAGAATCAAGGTGTATATCAGGTCGCGATCAGAAGGGCTGATATGGCTGAGGATGATCCACCTGTGTATGTCGTGGAAACGGATGACGATGGCACGGTCAACGAGATCGGCCAGGCTGAAAATAGTTTGTCTGCATTTATGATGGGAATGTTGATATATGAGGCGGCAATATCCTGTTTTGAGTTTTGCGCAGAGGATATTATCTGGTATGATGATGGTGATGTTGAAAAGATAGATGGGATATTAAATAAATATCCGTATCATGTTTATAACTGGTATTCTGACAGAATCGATTTATACACGAAAACTGATGAAGAAATCTTGTTTGTTATGCAGGGAGATTCTCCGAATGGCACATATTCAGCACGGACAGAAACGGCATATCAGGAGATTGACAGACTGATAGGTGGTATTGGGGAAAGATAAGGAGCAGATTATGGTAGAGATACTATTTGGAGAAAGTTCGGCAGGTTCCATGAAAGCGGCAAAATGCGAGAATGTGGAATATAAGAATGGTCAGCCACTGTGGATACAGGGTTCTTCTGACGAGGTGATCTGCCTTGGTTTCATGCTGGACATGGGCTACATCGGCGAGGTAGTTGACAGTCAGTACCGCAAGGATTTTATCTACTCAATGTATGCTAAGAACCAGTGGGAGCAGGACGAGGAATATGACAATGAACTTAAGAAACTTGGTGATGTGTATGCTGGGGAACTGGTAAGGCTTATAAGATTTCTTGAGGGTGGTGAGCCGGTAAGAATATGGTACAGTGACGCTCCATATTCAAGGTGTGGATTTTATCATGTATGCAGCATCCTGAAGAACTATCCAAATGAAGTGACTGTTGTCACGCAGCCAGAGCATGTTGTGAAGAAAAACGTCATAGTGTCGTATCATAGCTGGAACGAGGTGGCGGCGGAGGAATTCGCTGGGTTCCTCGGAAATGAGAGGAAACTCACATCAGATGAGATAAGAATGTATGCGGAGATGTGGGGCGAGCTTGTCCTTGAAAATGCACCGCTCAGGGCTGTGGTAAACGGAACTGTGCTCAGTGTGTCAGAGGATTTCTACGATTTTATTATTTGGAACAGGCTGACTGAAAAGTCTGTTAAGGAGTGCAGGCTGATCGGAGATATTCTAGGACAGGTTCCGATTGGAATCGGCGACTGGTGGTATGCGGCGAGGATAGAACATTTCATCAGGCAGGGCAAGATAAAGGTTGTGGAGGATTCGGAGAATAAGTATGCACGTTTGATAAAAGGGTATTTGTAGAATGGAGACTGAGAATAGCGTGGATAAAGAAAAATCCAATAAAAATGTATCCGTTTGCTCTGTGCAAAAAAGCAGAAAAGCATCCCGGAAAACAAGGACAATTTATGATCGGGGTAAAGAAGGTTGCTGAATCAGAAGTAGCTGTGCTGATGGATATGCTGGGGGATCTCCCTATGACACATATTTTTCAGGAAGATGGTTTATATCTTGATGGAGTAGTACAGGGGATAAGGGCCTTTGGAGATAACCCCAAGGCGGTCTCAAAGGAAGTATTTTATCGCGATGCGGCAAAAATAAATGGAGTGTTGAGGGCGAGATGCCAGCAGTCTGGATGATGTTCAAATATATAGTGGCTTTTCCTCTCGGGGCATGTTAGAATCACATGTATATGCAAATAAATGTGGAAGGAAAGATTACGGGGATTAGTTCCAGGTAAAATATGGTGAAGGTATATGGAAGATATGAAGAATGGTAAGCGAAGTTCATTTTCGGGCAAGCTGGGGTACGTGCTGGCGGCGGCAGGTGCATCGGTGGGCCTTGGAAATATATGGAGATTCCCTTATCTTGCGGCAAAGTACGGCGGAGGAATTTTCCTCATAATATACATCGTGCTTGCACTTACATTTGGCTATACGATGATAGTTGCGGAGACGGCAATCGGACGAATGACGAGAAAGAGTCCGGTTGGAGCATTCAAATCATTTGGAAAGAAGAAATGGCTGTCGTTTGGCGGCTGGATAAATGCCGTTATACCTGTGCTTATAGTGCCGTACTATTCGGTTATCGGCGGCTGGGTCATCAAATATCTGGTGGAGTATTTCAGAGGAAATGCAAAGCTGCTGGCTGAGGATGGATATTTCACCGATTTCATATCAAATGGTGTGTCAACGGAGCTGTGTTTCGTGACGTTCTGCGCATTTACACTTATCATTATATTTGCCGGTGTGCAGAATGGAATAGAGAGGGTATCCAAGATCATGATGCCTATACTGATCGTTTTGTCTGTCATAATTGCGGTATATTCCGTGACAAGACCGGGTGCACTTGCAGGAGTAAAATACTTCCTTGTGCCAAATGTGAAGAACTTCTCGTGGATGACAGTGGTTTCTGCCATGGGGCAGATGTTCTACTCGCTTTCCATTGCCATGGGAATACTCATAACATTTGGCTCTTACATGAAGAAAGATACGGCGATAGAGGATTCGACCAGAAATGTAGAGATATTTGACACTGGTATAGCGATCATGGCGGGACTTATGATAATCCCGGCGGTATTTGCATTCTCTGGGGGAGATCCGGGTACCCTTCAGGCCGGACCATCACTGATGTTTATCACTATTCCAAAGGTATTCCAGAACATGGGATTTGGAACTGTCATAGGAATCGTGTTCTTCCTGCTCGTACTATTTGCTGCTGTCACAAGCTCCATAGCACTTACTGAGAGTGCAGTGTCAACATTTGAGGATGAACTTGGATGGGGAAGAAAGAAGGCAACGGTGCTTGTGGGAGTTATCATGCTTGCGCTTGGAAGTCTGTCATCCCTGGGATATGGTCCGCTGGCAGGAATCAAGATCATAGGCATGCAACTCCTTGACCTGTTCGACTTCCTCACCAATTCGGTGATGATGCCTATAGCGGCACTCCTCACAAGCCTGTTTGTGTCAAGGGTAGTTGGAATAGATAAGATAGAGGAGGAGATAATTCACGGCGAGAGTGCCTTCAGGAGAAAGAAGGTATTTGTAGTCATGATCAAATATCTCTGTCCTGTATGTGCCATCATTATCCTGCTCAGCTCTGTTGCAAATGCACTTGGCTGGATAAAGATGTAGACATGTATATAGATAATAAAGCCGCCCTGTCTGATACGTTATATGTATTAGACAGGGCGGTTTGTTATGTTCAGTATTTCTAGTTCTTTGTTGCGATGGCATTCAGATCTGGACTGACACTCTTGTTAGTTTAATTGGCTGTAGCTTGGAACTCGCTGACCTCATCCTGGCAGTCCGTCATAGTGCGCTCAATGGACTTAAGTGATTCATTTGTCTGAGCCACGGATTCGCTGACCTCATCCTGGCAGTCTGTCATAGTGCGTTCGATGGACTTAAGCGATTTTTTTGTCTGAGCTATGTCAGCTGGATTGTAGCTGACCATCTCGTCATCTTGTCCGTCTATGGATTTGGAGTATTTGGCTCCGTTCTTGATATCCTCCAGAATGCCCTCGTACATGGCGATCGTCTCATTTACTCTATCCTGTGTCCACACATATTTTTTGCCACCGGATATATATGAACTACCGATGATACTTTTGAGCTCGACTTTTTCGTTCTCAAGCCATGCCTTATACTCGTCGTATGTCCACCACTCAATATCAGGAGTTGGGAACTTTTCTTCAAACTCGGCGTCGGTCATGGCTTCAAATGTCTTTCCATTATCAAAGCTGTAATATGTCTTGCCGTCATCCGGATTTATATAGGACATTATTGTCTCCGTATCAACCGTGTCTGAAAAAGTGGTATTGGTAGTATCTGTAGCTTCGGTGACCGTACTGGATTCATCGCCCTTGGCCGATGTTGCAAATACTGTCACTGTTCCGGTGACTAAGACCATCGCTACAGCGAATGATATGATAGTCGTCTTTTTTGTTTTCATAATTGCTGTTATCCTTTCTTCGATTGCGTTTCTGCTAAAGTGGTTGCAGAGTGGCATAAAACCGCCCTTTGTCTCCTCCATACTGATCAGAGCCTTTGCGTAGGACGCCCTGCTTGTGCCTCCGAAATGGTGAATCACAGCCTCGTCGCAGGATAGCTCTATGTCTCTGTTGGCGAGAAAGTACATAATCCATACCAGAGGGTTAAACCAGTGTATGCAGACCGTGGTGATCAGCAGAAACTTGGTAACTGTGTCAAATCTTCTAATATGTATAAATTCATGTTCCAACACGTAACACAGGGTATCTTCATTTTCCCAGTCAGTTTTCTTGGGCATAAGAATCACTGGATGCCACACGCCAAATGTAAGCGGTGCCGAGATCAGATCTGACTGTCGTATGGACAGCTTGCGTTTTAAATTGTGAGTCTCCAGCCATCTGCGTGCAAATGCATTTTCAACTGGTAATGATGTCTGAAATTCCCTGTAGCATCTGATATATGCCGAGATAAAAAATACCGCGCAGAGAACAAGTCCTGCCACCCAGATGATATCCCACGCTGAAATCGTGAGAGCAGGAATCTGAGATTGAGGTGCCTGGGTGGAGACAGGCCCTTGTGTATTGATCGGCATGAATCTGACAGCCGGTGTTTCATTTATGTCAGAGACTGTTTTCTTTCCCAGCAGAGAATAGATGCTAAACTTAGATGGACATGAAAATGGTATTAGCAGCCTGATGATCGTGATTCCCCACAGTATCAGGAATGTCTTTTTAGGCAATCGGGTAATTGCCAGTGCGCGAATGACTGTGATCACCATGATCATGACAGCACCGGCAACGCTCATTTGCAGTAAGCTCATATTCATCACCTCACTCCAAATCGTTGACGATCTGTTTTAGTTTTGCAATCTCCTCAGGAGAAAGCTTCTTTCTGCCGAGAAGAGCGGCAAATAGTTTGTCGGCAGATCCGTCGTAGACCTTATTGATAAGTTCAGTTGTCTCGGCCTCCTGTACCTCCTCCTTTGGTATTATGGCGTGGCACATGAAATTAGGCTCAGAGCGTTCAATTGCTCCTTTTTTGATGCACCTCTTGATCAACGTATATGTAGTGTTCATGTTCCAGCCAATTTCTTCTTTCAGGACATCGGAGATATGTTTGGCAGTTGTGTCGCCCTCGTCCCAGAGGACTCCCATCACCTTAAGTTCTGAATCAAAAAGTTTTATATCCATATGTGTTCTCCTTTGCAAACTACTGCAGTAGTATTATGCCTTTATAATACTTTTCAGCTAATAAAATGTCAATACTACTGGAGTAGTTTGAATTAAAATTAATATTTGTAGCATGGCGTGACTGATTCTGGCAGGTGATAAGATTTTGAAAGTTGACAGGATTTCTGTCCGGTTTTTATAATAATGTTTATGAGTACATGAAAGAAGGATTTTACATATGGATATAAAGAAAGTTGCTATTTTAGGAGCCGGAGCTGTAGGCTCTTATATGATATGGGGACTCTCAGAAAGAGATGACATAGAGCTTGGAGTTATAGCCGAAGGCGAGCGTCAGGCTGTTTGATGGAACAGGACTTCACTACACGATATCGGATCATATCATGGTTGATCTGTGGAGCAAATTCAGACTCAACGTGTGCAACAATCTGCCACAGGCTATCCTTGGTGCGGGAGTGGGCTGTTACAGGGACAGTGAACACATGAGGATCATAAGCGATGCACTCAAGTCTGAACTTGAGGCGGTGGCTACGGCGAAGGGGATAGACCTTTCACTTGCCGAAGGGCCATCGGTGCACGGAAGTGCGGTTCCACCTTCAGCGAGATATTCGACACTTCAGGATCTTGATTCTGGAAGGCATACAGAGATAGATATGTTTTCGGGTGCACTAGTAAGAATGGGAAGAGAGCTTGGAATACCGATGCCTTACAATGAATTTGCGTATCATATGATAAAGGCGTTGGAGGAGAAAAATGACGGGCTGTTTGACTACGAGGGCAGGGAGAATGAGAGAACCTGTGCAAGGTGATATGCTTCGACGGCTGTATTGATGGTATGTTAGTATTGATACTGACTGGTGTAAGCTTTTTTTCATAATAAGAAAATGCTTTGATACATTTGCTAAATTAAGGAGGTATTGTCTATCATGTTGACATCACTTGCACTCATTTTCATAGTCGGACTGGCGATGGGCGCCATCTGTCAGAGGCTTAAGCTGCCGCGCATCATAGGAATGCTGGCGACGGGAATCGTTCTTGGTCCGTATGTGCTGGATCTCTTTGATCCGTCCATATTGTCCATATCTGCGGATCTCAGAAAGATAGCGCTTATCATCATACTTATCAAGGCAGGACTGTCCCTTGACCTTAAGGATCTGAAGAAGTCGGGACGCTCGGCTGTGCTGCTCTCATTTGTCCCGGCATCATTCGAGATCATCGGATATATACTGTGCGCACCTGTTATACTTGGAATAAACCGCATAGAGGCAGCTGTCATGGGCGCGGTGCTAGGCGCGGTATCACCGGCGGTCGTTGTTCCGAGAATGGTGAATCTCATAGAGAAAAAGTACGGAACTGACAAGGCGATTCCGCAGATGATACTTGCGGGGGCGTCCTGCGACGATATATTTGTCATAGTGCTTTTTACCACATTTCTCAGCATGGCGCAGGGCGGAAGTGCTCATGTCATGGATTTCGTGAATATCCCAATATCCATCGTGCTTGGAGTACTGCTTGGCGTGGACGTTGGATATGGACTTTATCTGTTCTTTGAGACTTCCTATGCAAGGAAACACTGCGTGAGAAACAGCATGAAGGTCATCATCGTGCTGGGATTTTCGTTCCTGCTTATAGCGATAGAGGGTTGGCTTGAGGGAAAGGTGTCGGTGTCGGGACTCCTTGCGGTGGTGGCTATGGCATGTGTCCTGAAACTCAAATGTCCAAAGTCGGTGTCAGGAAGACTCTCACAGAAATTTGGAAAGCTGTGGCTTCATATTGTTCGTGCTTGTGGGTGCGGCTGTGGATATCAGATACACCCTGGCAGCAGGACTTCCGGCACTACTTATGATATTTGTCGCACTGGCATTTAGAACGGTTGGTGTTCTGATCTGCGTGGCACATACATCACTTACATGGAAGGAAAGGCTGTTCTGTGTCATCGCGTATCTTCCAAAGGCTACAGTTCAGGCAGCCATCGGATCAGTTCCGCTTGCGGCAGGGCTGGCATGTGGTAATATAGTATTGTCGGTTGCCGTGCTGGCGATCGTGGTGACTGCGCCGCTTGGAGCGATAGGAATAGACGGAACGTACAAGCATTTGCTTAGTGAGGATAAGTGATGTTTTGCGTTCGGTAGATATAGGAGACAAGTATGAATAGATTGAACAGTAAGATAAAGAACATTATATTTGACATGAACGGCACAATGATATTTGACGGAAAGTATCATGAGATAGCATGGAAGGATTATGCGGAGAAGCTTGCTGGCAGACAGATGAGCACGGAGGAGTTTCAGCATCATGTGCTGGGGCACACGAACAAGGATATTCTGGAATACCTTATGGGAAAGGGCACGCTCACCGAGGAGAGGATACTTGAACTTACCGAGGAGAAGGAGGCTATGTACAGAGAGATGTACATGGAAGATACTGCAAACTTCAAGCTGGTGGACGGCCTGGTGGCATACCTTGATAAACTTAAGGAACAGGGGATAAATATGAACATAGCCACAGGGTCAAATATGACAAATCTCGCATTCTATTTTAAAGAGTTTGATCTCGGAAGATGGTTTGACATAACGCTGTGCGCATACGACGATGGAACCATGAATGCTAAGCCGGCTCCTGATATGTACATCCGGGCCATGGAGCGCATCGGAGCAGTGCCGGAAGAAACCATGGTCATAGAAGATGGACCATCGGGAATCCGGGCAGCGGCGGCAGCCGGAGCCGGATATATAGTTGGAATTTACGGCGACTCATCGAGAGAACTGCTTGAAGAGACAGGGCTGTGCGATGAACTGATTCCAGATTATAGAAATATGTGATAAGAATAGGGCGTGTTCAAATGGACGAACATGCTCTATTTTACTATGATATATGGGTGTGGGGATGATTCCTACAACAACTCCATAAGTTTATTTGCAGCAACGCTCATACCACGGCGCCTGTCACTGATGATACACATGTGACGCTTTGGTATGGGCTTTTTAAATTGCAGGCGGAACAGGTCGCCGCGGTCTATATAGCTCTGGGCGAAGTCTGCCATGATGGAGCCGATGCCGAGATTTCTCATGACGAACTGGGCGATCATATCGCTGGTCGACAGCTCGAATTCGGGCTGCAGAGTCACGCCCTCATGGCTCAGGAATGTGTCGACATATGCGCGTGTGCTTGTGTCGTGTTCCAGACAAATGATCGGAAGTTCGTCAAGCTCGTGGTAATCCAGAGTTTTGCCCTGAAGATATGAGAACCTTGGTCCGGCGATGAAGATGTCCTCGATCTCCCTTGCCTGCCTGATCTCCATGTGAGGATCTGCAGGAAGAGGACTGGTGACGATACCGAAGTCTATGTTGCCTGATAGCAGATGATTTATCGTGCTGGGAGTCGGAGCATTTGTGACATGAACCTTGATCCCCGGATATAGCTGGTGGAAATGCTCCAGATATGGCAGGAGATAGAACTGCAGTGTCATATCGCTTGCACCTATACTTATCTCACCGGTCTCCATGTGGAGGAGCTGTGAGAGCTGCTGTTCACCCAGGGAGATGGATTCGTATCCCGCTGCAACGTGGGAGTAGAGGATCTCTCCGGCATTTGTCAGTGAAACGCCCTTCTTTGTTCGGATGAACAGTTCTATGCCGATCGCCTGCTCCAGAGCTTTGACCGCCTGACTTACGGCTGGCTGGGATATACACAGCTCCCTGGCAGCGGCGGATATGCTGGATGCTTTGGCGACGTGGTAGAAGATCTTGTAATATTCGAAATTTATGTTCATTTATAATTTCCTCCAGATTCGGTTGAGATTGGCAGATACATGCTAGTTTGAGTGCAAATTTAACATGTGATAAATAAGTAAAAATACATCAGGTGTGGACAAAAACAATCATATGTACAGTTTATGTTGGTTTCCGCAAAATGTAAAGATAAATATAAGATACACTTATAATAAATATAAATAATATTGATTTTACTTATGACATTATAGTGTTATAATGAGAAGGTATTGTGAGTGATTTGCTTATAAATATTATGTATAGGCAGAAACATTTGAACAGCCACAATACGGATATCAGAAAATATTTCAAAATGCTGCGAAAGCGAGGAAAAGTATTATGGTAAGAGCGGTTGTAGGAGCCAATTGGGGCGACGAAGGAAAAGGTAAGATCACAGACATGTTAGGCCAGGAGTCAGACATAATCGTAAGATTCCAGGGTGGTGCCAACGCAGGTCACACAATTGTCAATGACTATGGTAAATTTGCTTTACATACACTTCCATCAGGAGTGTTCTACAGTCACACAACAAGTATCATTGGAAATGGTGTTGCACTTAACATCCCTCTTCTTTTCAAGGAGATAAAGTCCATCACAGACAGAAATGTACCAATGCCTAAGATCCTTGTATCTGACAGAGCACAGATGGTTATGCCATACCACATTCTCTTCGACGAATACGAGGAGGAGAGACTTGCAGGTAAGTCATTCGGATCAACAAAGTCAGGAATCGCTCCATTCTATTCAGATAAATATGCAAAGATCGGTTTCCAGGTAAGCGAGCTCTTTGATGAGGAAGCACTGAAGGAGAAGATCGAGAGAGTTATAGTACAGAAGAACGTTCTTCTTGAGAACCTGTATCACAAGCCACTCTTAAAGGTTGATGATATATTCAACACACTCATGGAGTATAAGGAGATGGTTGCTCCTTATGTATGTGACGTATCAGCATACCTCTATGAGGCGATCAAGGAGGGCAAGAACATCCTTCTTGAGGGTCAGCTTGGTTCACTGAAGGATCCGGATCACGGAATCTACCCTATGGTTACATCATCATCAACTCTGGCAGCTTACGGTGCCATCGGTGCAGGTATACCTCCATACGAGATCAAGCAGATCATCACTGTATGTAAGGCATACTCAAGCGCAGTAGGAGCAGGCGAGTTTGTAAGTGAGATATTTGGCGACGAGGCAGATGAGCTCAGACGCCGCGGCGGTGATGGCGGTGAGTTTGGTGCAACAACAGGAAGACCTAGAAGAATGGGTTGGTTCGACTGTGTGGCATCAAAGTATGGCTGCCGTATCCAGGGAACAACAGACGTTGCATTTACAGTACTTGATGTACTTGGATATCTCGATGAGATCCCGGTATGTGTAGGCTACGATATCGACGGTGAGGTTACAACAGACTTCCCAACAACATCAAAACTCAAGAAAGCAAAGCCTGTATATGAGACACTTCCAGGCTGGAAGACAGATATCAGAGGAATCAAGAAGTACGAGGATCTTCCAGAGAACTGCAGAAAGTACATCGAGTTCGTTGAAGAGCATATCGGATTCCCAATCACCATGATTTCAAACGGTCCGGGAAGAAACGATATCATCTACAGAAACGCAAAGTAATTTGACCTGATTCACAGGGAAATCAAATAACAGAAAAATAACAGGGACACTTTCCAGTAAGAGATTATTAGGGAGTGTCTCTTTTGTTGTTGGAAATGGATTTCTATTTGTGGTGTAAGGAGATTGTAGAATAAGATTATATTTGTTATGATTATTTTATCGGCTTTCCGATAAAAGTTCTAGTGGATAGGGCGATGTGCAAAAAAAGCATATTGCAAATTTATTGCATGGAGGAGAAAAATGAAATACATCAAAATCAATGAAAACGGAATTCATATTGTATTTGGAATTACAGATAAAAATCAGATCAAATTGCTGCATTTTTCAAAAGCAGAATTTGATGAAAATGATATTTGCAAATTTGGAAAGGAATGTAAGGCAGAAGATCTGGTAAGAAAAGAGCAATTTATCGATGAGGCTTTTCAACTTGTACAGGTAAACCTTGCCGGATATAATCGCCCATATGAAAAGCATGGAAATAAACATATTTGTACAGCACCGGGATATTTATTGACCTATGCGGGGATGGAAGACAGTTGGAATGAGATTGGACGTAAGATAACCATTTATCAGGAAGATAAGGAAGAGACACATGTCCGCGTAGAAACAAGAATGCAGTTTTATAAGGGCACTTCTATCGTTCGTATGGTCAATAAAGTAATCAATGAAGGCGATAGTACACAGTGTCTGGAATATCTATCTTCATTTTGCTATACAGGAATTGAAAAAGAGGGAAAAAGCAATTCCGATGCGAAAATGAGAGTGCGCATTCCTTATAATGGATGGCAGAAAGAGATGAGTATCAAAGAATATAAGTTCGGAGATGTAGGACTGGCGCAAACACAACCCGGGGTATACCAGCGTACTTCACAGGTGCTTGAAGTATCGAATACCGGAAACTGGTCTACGAAGAAGTATTTACCATTAGGGTATGTAGAAAATACAGAGGCACATACAAGCTTATTCTGGCAGATTGAACATAACGGTTCCTGGCATTATGAGATCAGTGATCAGAATACGCATTTTTATGTCTGTGTCAGCGGACCGACCGAAGTACAGTCTCACTGGTTCAAAAATCTCGCGCCGGGCGAATCATTTGAATCGGTACCGGTTGCTGTGGGTGTGGCAGATGACAGCTTTGAAAAAGCAATGAGTGAGCTGACAAAATATCGCCGTATGATTCGAAGACCGAATAAAGATGATGAGAATTTACCGGTTATTTTCAACGATTATATGAATTGCCTGTTTGGTGATCCGACAACGGAGAAAGAACTTCCGCTGATTGATGCGGCTGCGGAATGCGGTTGTGAATACTATGTGATAGATGCCGGTTGGTATGCTCCCGGAGAATGGTGGGACAGTGTCGGCGAATGGCAGGAAAGCAGGGAGCGTTTTCCGAATGGAATTAAAGAAGTAACAGATTACATTCGTCAAAAGGGAATGATACCGGGCGTCTGGCTGGAACTTGAAGTGATGGGAATCAATTGTGAGAAAGCAAAGAATGCTCCGGATGACTGGTTCTTTATCCGTCATGGAAAGCGTGTATATGACCGTAGCAGATATCAGCTCGATTTTAGAAATCCGGAAGTCATCGAACATGTCAATGAAGTGATCGATCGGGTAGTCAAAGATTACGGAGTGGGATATATCAAGATGGATTATAACATTGAACCGGGCATAGGTACTGAACTTGGCGCGGAAAGTGTGGGGCAGGGACTGCTTGAACATGAAAAAGCATATCTAAACTGGCTTGATGATGTATTTGCACGTTATCCGGATCTGGTAATTGAAAACTGTTCCAGCGGAGGCCTTCGCATTGATTATGCGTTGCTCTCCAGATATAGTATTCAGTCTACATCGGATCAGGAAGATTACCGGAATTATGCGACGATAGCAGCAAATGCTGTGGCAGGAGTTACTCCGGAACAGGCGGCAGTCTGGTCGTATCCGATGCGCCAGGGAGACAAGGAAGAAGTAATTTATAATATGATAAATGCCATGCTGCTTCGTATTCATCAGAGTGGTCATTTGGCACAACTTCCGCCGGAACGTCTTGCATTAGTGAAAGAGGGAATTGCCTGTTATAAGACGATTCGTCAGGATATCAAATATGCGATACCTTATTGGCCGATTGATATTGCTGACAATGAGGATATGTGGGTATGCGGAGGCCTTCAGCTTGAAAACAAAGCATATCTTGCAGTATGGAAGCGGCAAATGGAAGGAAAAAATAATGACAGGTACATGAAAGCCGGCATAAACTGCACAGATGATAGTTTGTCCATACCATTGGACAGTATTCCATTTATCAGAGACGATATGCAAGTATCCTGCATTTATCCTAAGAAGGAACCGGTTGATTTTGAATTCAAAGGAAATGTATTAACGGTGCATTTTAAAAAGCCTGTTATGGCAAGACTTTTTGAATTAAGAAAGGGTATTGTTTAATAAGGCGGAATCTGATTCATCGTTTTGAATTTTATAGATTCCACTTGTAGATGTTTGAAAATGTGATACTGGAAAATGAAACAATAGAGGACGCAGAATTTGTTGGCTGTGAATTTAAAAAATGGTATTTGTTGTAAATAAGGACAAGTGGATTAATATTCAATTTGGAGGAATAACATAATGTCAAAAGATGAGTATTTGATCACAGATGCACCGCTTAAAGCGCTGACTGTTTTTGCAATGCCTATGATCTTGGGCAGCTTTTTTCAACAAGTGTATAATATGGCTGATTCAATAATAGTTGGCCAGTATGTCGGATCATCTGCACTTGCGGCTGTTGGCGCATGTGCCGCTCTTACAAATGTATTCATTTGTGTGGCACTCGGTGCCGGCATAGGTGCGGGCGTGCTTGTGAGCCGCTATTTTGGAGCCAGGGATTATAGTAAAATGAAAACAATAGTATCAACATCGCTGATAAGTTTTATGATCCTAAGCATACTTTTGGGTGTATTTGGACTTATCTTTTCACGTTCGATGATGACGCTGCTTCAGACACCTGCTGACATACTGGATGAAGCGGTGCTGTATCTTCGTGTTTATTTTGCTGGATTTCCATTTTTGTTTATGTATAATATTCTTTCAACAATGTTCAATTCAATCGGTGAATCAAAGATACCGTTGGGCCTTTTGATATTTTCTTCTGTCTTGAATATTGTTATGGATCTTTGGATGGTGGCAGGCCTCGGCCTGGGCGTTTTCGGTGCAGCTCTTGCAACTCTTATTGCCCAGGGAATATCCGCAGTGTTTT
>ERZ857965.2461-NODE-2461-length-15509-cov-3.381002_pt1 | contig 15509 bp, 13 predicted proteins | sample MGYA00519758_ERZ857965 | MGnify/ENA primary metagenome ERZ857965 (study PRJEB31778, sample SAMEA3449381) | human gut metagenome | biome: human gut; feature: human-associated habitat; material: faeces | place: United Kingdom | collected 2010/2012 ... | reverse complement strand
TTGCATGTGTTAAGCACGCCGCCAGCGTTCATCCTGAGCCAGGATCAAACTCTCTAAATAAATGTTTGCTCCAGGTCAAAATCAACTCTTGGCTAATTTATCCCTTTTACTGTTTTTTAAGGATCTTTCGATCGTTCGTTTTTATGATTTTAAAAAGAACTTTCGAGGAATGTGTTTCACTGTTCAGTTATCAAAGATCGGTTTTGCATTGCCGTTTGTCTCAAACAGCTTTGCTATTATATCATGTCGTTTCCTGCCTGTCAAGAACTTTTTTTCAACTTTTTTGAAGTTGTTTTTGTTTCTCTCTTGCAGCAACTTTGATATCTTATCACATCCAACCGGCTGTTGTCAAGAACTTTTTTCATTTCTTTTTGACAGCTTTGTGATCTCTGCGAGATCTCTCAGATGCAACTCTGATAGAATACCACCACTGCCCGGATTTGTCAATAATTTTTTTAATTTTTCTTATAATTTATTTATTCATGTTTTTTGCTATATTTCTGACACTTGATCGACTCACCAGTACATCGTTTCGTAAATAACTGTATCATTCACGCAGGATACAGATTCGAGTGTGCAGTTCAACAAACAGACCGCCAGGATGTTTCCCACACTTCCTGACGGTCTGTTTGTCTGTTTCTGTTATGATTTATATGTCATCTCCGAAGGTAATCGTGAAGATACTGATCCATCGCGTAATTTGTTAATTGCCACATTCGATACTGATTTCATTAAATTTCTCCAAAATCGTATCAACGTTCATATTTTTCTTTTCGTCTCCTTCCAGATCCATCACTGCATGTCCCTGATGCATCATCAGCAGGCGGTCACCGTATTCCACTGCATAACGAAGATTATGGGTAACCATAATAGTGGTCAATTGTTTCTCCCGTACAACTTTATCGGTAAGCTCCATAATCAGTTCTGCGGTCTTCGGATCCAGCGCAGCTGTATGTTCATCCAGAATCAGAAAGTCAATCGGTGGCATCGTAGACATCAGAAGCGACATTGCCTGTCTTTGCCCGCCGGATAAAGAACCGACTTTTACATGGAGCTTATCTTCCAGCCCCAGATTCAGCTGACGCAATTGTTCCTGATAGAACGGGATTCTACTCTTATTTGTTCCCATGCTCAGACCAAAGAATTTTCCTTTGTGATCTGCCATGGACATATTTTCCAGAATGGTCATATTCGGACAAGTGCCCATTGCCGGGTTCTGGTATACCCGTCCGATTCTGCGCAGACGACGGTATTCTTTTTCTTTGGTAATATCCTGCCCTTCAATGAGTATCTTCCCGCTGTCCGGGGTGATGCTTCCGCATACGATGTTTAACATAGAAGTTTTTCCGGAACCATTGCTCCCCACTACGGACACAAACTGCCCTTTTTTAATAGAAAGATTAAAATCCTCGAACAGGCACATTTCATTTACCGTACCCGGATTATAATATTTATGAATATGTTGAAGTTCAAGCATTTTTTCCTCCTTTCTGACCTTCTGCCATACCTTTGGCTTTCTGTTTTCTTTCCATACTGATGACAAGAATCACCAGGAACAGTACGGCAGTGATCAGTTTCATGGACTGTGGATCAAAGAAGCGGATGGCTATCGCCACACATCCTTTATAGAGAATCGAGCCGATGATAACCGCTGTTGTCGTTTTTACAAATGTCAGTTTCTTAAACAGGCTGGTTCCGATGATGACGCTGGCAAGACCGATGACCATAGAGCCGGTACCTGTTGAAATATCGAATACTTTCTGTTCCTGTGCAAATACACAACCGGATAAAGCCACCAGTCCGTTGGAGATAGCAAGACCGAGAATCTTAACATTTCCTTTGTCTTTTGCCAGAGCAGTTACCAGATTATCGTTATCTCCTACTGCACGCAGCAGATACCCTGATTTGGTCTGCAAATAAAAATCCAGCAGGAATTTTGCGATCAGAACAACAAGTAAGATCAGAACGATCTTCATGTATCCCGGAATCGTTTCTCCGAAGAGGGATTCCAGCATACCGTTTTTAAACATAGTTTCCTGAGAAAACAGAGGAACGTTATTGGTTCCCGCTATTTTCAGATTTACAGTGTACAGTGCGGTCATCATGATAATTCCGGATAACAGGTCACGGACTTTGCATTTCACATGGATCAGACCGGTGCAGATACCTGCCAGAACACCGACCAGAAATGCTATCGGTATAGTCAGATACGGATTGACCCCACGTGTAATCAGTGCCGCTGTCACAGCTGCTCCCAGAGGGAAACTTCCGTCTACAGTCAGATCCGGAAAATCCAGAATCTTATATGTTATATAAATACCCAGAGTCAGGATGCCGTAGATCAGACCCTGCTCCACAATCGTCATGATAAAATCCATCACATTTTTCCTCCGCTTTTATTTAGCCCTCGGAAATCTCGGAAAATGTTTCCACTGCACGGTCGTTCATGCTGTCCGGAACTGTGATTCCAAGATTTTCTGCTACTTTTTCGTTTACATACAGGTTACTTTCTGTCAGCAGCTGGTATTCCATATCTTCTGCTTTTACTTCTCCCTTCAGGATTTTCGCTGCCATCTTACCAGTGTCTTTTCCAAGGCTGACATAGTCGATTCCTTCTGCCGCCAGACATCCGATCTTCACCTGTTCGATTTCACTTCCGAATACCGGAATCCCTTTTTCGTTTGCCTGATCCAGAATCGCCGGGAGAGAGCTGACTACCGTGTTATCTGTCAGGTTGGTCAGGCAGTCTACTTTCGTCAGCAGATCTGCGGTTGCAAGAGAAATCTCGGAGCTGCTGGTGATTCCTGCGGTCTCCAGGGTAAATCCATACTGATCTGCCAGCTCTTCGTACTGACTGATGCTGTATACAGAGTTTGCTTCGCTGGTGGTGTAAAGGATTCCGATGGTTTTTGCATCCGGAAGGATCTCACGGATCATCTTTAACTGTGCTTCTACCGGAAGCTGATCGCTGGTTCCTGTAACTGCACCTACCGGCATTTTGTCATCCGTTGCAAGTTCTGCTTCTACCGGATTGGTAACTGCGGTGTATACAACCGGTATCCCTTTTTCCATTGCTGCGTTGTAGGCAGCCTGAGCACTTGGTGTTGCAATTGCACAGATCAGATCCATGTTATCTGTCACAAAGCTCTGTGCAATCTGGGATGCGGTTCCCATATCTGCATCTGCATTATTTACTTTTACGGTCAGGTTCTTGCCCTCTTCGATACCCTCTTCTTTCAGACCTTCCAGAAATCCCTCACGACAGTTATCCAGAGAACCGTGCTCTGCGAACTGGGAAATACCGATAGTATAGCTTTCTCCATCTGTAGCTTCTGCTGTTTCTGTGTTTTCTGCATCATCGGTGCTGTCTGTCGTTTCTGTTGCTGCTGTATCTGTAGTCTTGGTATCGCTTCCTCCGCAACCTGCCATAGATGCTACCATTACTGCTCCTAAGATTACTGCCAGTACTTTCTTCTTCATAATTTCTTTCTCCTTTTCTTTTCCTTTTTTAGTGTTTCAAAAGCAAAAGAGATGGAATTTTTGTTTTTTATAAAACAAAAACCGCCTCAAGCTAATTATGCTTGAGACGGTAATAAAATTCTTTATTATCGCGGTACCACTCAAATTGACGAATCGTCCACTTTACACGTACTAACATACGTTCCTCATTGATAACGGGTTTGGTTCCCGGCAGTGCCTACTCTTTAAAATCTTTATTTCGGGCTGCCCTCGAAAGTCCATTCAGCTATAAAATCCATGCGACAATCACACCACCTGCCGCTCTCTGAAATTTCTTTTAAAGCTTACTCCTCTTTCTCATCGGTTTCTCTTTGTTTTCTATACTGTACCTCACTACAGTCAAAAAGTCAATCCCCAGTTTGAAATTTTTCCAATTTCCTCCTGCAGCACAGCGGGAAGCATCCAAGACGGGATTTTGCAAATGGCGCAGGTAAACTGCGCCTCTACATCATTACTGTTCACACGCCGCCAGCACTTTTTCAAACGGCAGGTCTCCGCCGTACAAGTCCAGCGCGCTGCCGACTGTGACATGAATTTTATTCTGTCCGGCTTTTCGAATCTGTTCGATATCTTCCAGACTGCGGATACCTCCGGCGTAGGTGATCGGAATCCGGTTCCATCTTCCCAGCAGCCCGATCAGCTCCTGCTCGATTCCGCTGCGTTTCCCCTCCACATCCACTCCGTGAATCAGAAATTCATCGCAGAAAGAAGACAGCATCGTCAGAATTTCTTCCGAAAGCGCGACCCTCGTATAGGTTTGCCAGCGATCCGTCACGATATAATACTTCCCGTCTTTCTTGCGGCAGCTCAGATCCAGAACCAGACGCTTTTTGCCAACAGCGTCCATCATGCGGTTCAGATTTTCAAATGAAATATCACCATTTCGAAATACATAGGATGTCACAATGACATGGGATGCACCTGCATCCAGATACTCCCGGGCATTTTCTGCGGTGATCCCGCCGCCGACCTGCAGTCCGCCCGGATATGCCTGCAGCGCAGAAAATGCCTGCTGCCTGGTCTGCTCGTAATAAGCGCTGTCTTTGCTGTTTAACAGGATGACATGACCATTTTTCAAGCCTTTTTCCTGAAACAGGCGTGCGTACCACGCCGCATCCTGGCTGGAAATATAATTCTCCTGGGCAGAGTCTCCCTGATCCTGAATACTGCCGCCCACCAGCTGCTTTACCTTGCCGTTATGAATGTCAATACAGGGTCTTAATTCCATGATGCTCCCATTCTGCCGCTGTCTGCGGCGCTGTTCATGCTCCAACCGACCGGACGTTCTGCTTCGCGCCGGGTATAAAATCCGTCTTCATGCAGATACTGCATACAGGCACTGCCGCTGCGTCCCGCATTTTAATCCCTATTCCGCAGGCGCTTTGTGCCAAAAAAACCGCGTGCGATCCATAGCTGTGAGAAACATAAGCGACCACGCTTATTGTTCAACCTAGTACAGCGTTTCGTAAATAACTATACCAATCACGTAGGATGTGGATTCGAGTGTGCAGGTATAAAAACGCAGGCGTAGCGGGCTACGCTGAGGCTTTTATACCTGTGCAATCGGATTCACAGGCAAGTGAGTGGTATAGTTATTTCGAAAACGATGTACCAGCATCCACCCAGAAACGAGGAATTTCATGAAACGCAATTATCCCATCCGTCCCATCCTCCTGTTGCTGCTTACAGGCATCGTTCTGCAGGCTTCCTCCTGTCAGAGCAAAAAGTCCACCAAACGCCCGGACGATATGGCATCTGTCCGGTCAGATTCCTTTTTCGATCAGAATACCATCCCGATAAGCGTTCAGAAGCTTTTCCAGATGCCCGATACTCTCCTTTAACTCGCGTCCGATATCCGTATCTGCCACAAGAATTCTTCGTTTTGCCGTTTCGATCAGGATATTGTCCGATACCATGTCCGTTTCGTTTCGGATCGCATCCTCTGCGGAAACGAAGGGCCTGTGCTCCACCAGATTCATGCCGTGGGAATTGGCAACAAGGGTATAGCCTGCGATTCCAGTCTTTCCCTGATAAGCCTTGGAAAAGCCGCCATCGATAATCAGTAACTTTCCGTTACATTTGATCGGCGTCTCCCCACGCTTGATCTCCACCGGAACATGACCGTTAATAATATGGGAACGATGCTCATCCAGTCCGAATTCCCGCAGGATCTTATTTAAAATCTCTTCGTTATCATACAGGCGATAATAAGCGTTTTTCGTTTCCTTATGTGTTTCCTTATCTGCGATGAAATATCGCTCAAAGGTCGCCATTTTATCCTTGCCGAATACCGGAGACTTCGGACCCGCCCAGATATACCAGAGGGTATCGCGCCCTTTTCTGCGTTCTTCCTTATCCTGAGAGTAATATCCCTTGCGGGCATAGGTTTCCAGCACCTCGTAAAGCTTTTTGCCGCTGCAGAGCTTGCCGTACACATTGATCTGTTCAAAATTTCCGTCTTCGTCCATCGGCACACAGCCATGATAGAGCAGATTGGAATTAAAGATCTTATACATGCTGCCCTTGGCAAACAGGAAGCGCACATGCTTCTGGAGCTTCTCGCAATGAACAAAGGCATGCCGCAGGCGTTCTACTACCTGCTCCTCCTCTGCCGTCAGACGATACGGATCCTTCGGATCGACAGTCGGAAAATCAGAATCCAGCATTTCATATTCCTTATCTCCGATGCGGACAGTTCCTTTTTCAAAGTCGATCTTATCCAGCAGCAGCCGGTCATCCATGTGATATTCCGGATGTGCCAGGATCAGCTGTCCCTCCAGCTTGAACTGAATGATGGCGATCGCCTTGTGCATCATCATGTCGAGCTTTAAGTCCTTGACATCGTAATCTGCCCCGTATTTGATGGAAAATACGCTGCAGTCCGAATTTTCATAGGTCTTTAGTGCAAAAGTCGCCAGGGGGATCAGGTTAATACCATAGCCCTCTTCCAGCGTGTCCAGATTGCCGTAACGGGCGGAAATCCGCAGTACCGTCGCCATACATGCCGTCTGCCCGCTGGCTGCACCCATCCACACAATATCGTGATTTCCCCACTGGATATCCACAGAATGATATGCACTCAGGGTATCCATGATGACATGAGGTCCCTTGCCGCGGTCATAGATATCGCCGACGATATGCAGGTGGTCGATGACAAGGCGCTGAATCAGGTTGCAGAGCGCAATAATCCATTCCGGTGCCCTGCCGATCCGGATAATCGTATTGATAATTTCGTTATAGTAAAGCTCTTTGTCCTGAATTTCTTCTTTTTCGGTAATCAGCTCTTCGATGACATAGGAAAAATCGTGGGGCAGCGCCTTGCGCACCTTGGAGCGGGTATATTTGGAAGAAACACGTTTGGTCATCTGCACCAGCCGGTGAATCGTGATCTTAAACCAATCCTCCAGCACATCCTGATCCTCTTCCTCCTGACAGACCAGCTCCAGCTTTTCCTGAGGATAATAAATCAGCGTCGCAAGGCTTCTTTTGTCCTTGACACTCAGCGTGTTGCCGAACTCCTCGTCGATCTTTCTGCGCACGGATCCGGAGCCGTTTTTCAACACATGGTTGAACTGCTCGTATTCCCCGTGAATATCTGTCAGGAAATGCTCCGTGCCTTTGGGCAGGCTCAAAATCGCCTGCAGGTTGATAATCTCCGTCGCAGCGTCCGCAATGGTCGGAAACTGCTTCGACAAGCTTTTCAAATAAACCCTGTACTCAAAATTATTATCCATATACCCTCTCTATCTGCCGCCTGGCGGCTCCCCCGGTTTCACCGTCAACAGTTGCTTTCTGTCTTATTTTCCCTCGATCACGCGGCTCATATCGTACATACCTGCAGGCTTACCTGCCAGGAACCTTGCCGCGGAAACTGCGCCTGTCGCAAACAGCTTTCTGGAATATGCCATATGGGAAAAGGTGATGACCTCGTCCTGACCTGCAAAAATCACGTCATGGTCGCCGACAATCGTCCCGCCGCGCACTGCAGAAATACCGATTTCCTTTTCCGGGCGCTTCTCCCTGCGGGTCGATCTATCATAAACATATTCGTAATCGCCGCCAGCCGCCTGATTCATGACGTCCGCCAGCGCAATCGCCGTGCCGCTGGGGGCATCCAGCTTCTGGTTATGATGCTTTTCCACGATTTCCATATCATAGCCTGCCGCTGCCAGCACCGGAACCGCATCCTTTAACAGCTTCATCAAAAGATTGATGCCCATGGACATATTTGCAGAGCGCAGGATCGCAACCTTACCGGAAGCCTCTTTGACATGTGCAAGCTGTTCTTCCGAAAGTCCGGTGGTGCAAAGCACACAGGGAAGATTTCTTTCTACACAGACATCCAGCAGCCCGTCCACTGCTTTTGCATTTGCAAAATCGATCACAACGTCCGCTTCTACATTGCAGTCCTTCATGCTTTTAAAAACGGGATAGGAATTTTGGATATGATCGCTCAAGTCCACCCCCGCAACGATCTCCATCTCTGCTTCCTTTGCGATCATCTCCGTAATGACCTGTCCCATGCGGCCATTGCAGCCGTGCATAATTACTCTGACCATGTTATCCTCCTTGTTTTGAACCTGGCTTTCCTCTCTGTGAATTGCTCTGCTGTAACCCTCGCAATCCTGAAATGTAAAACAGACCGGAGCACTTTATGTCCCGGCCTGTCAAAAAGCCCTTATAATACACCAAATTTTTTCATTTCACGTTCAAGTCTTGCCGCATCTGCCTCTTCCATCTCTGTCAGCGGCATCCGCAGGGTTCCGGTGCACATGCCCTTTAACTGCATCGCCTTCTTGACCGGGATCGGATTCACTTCACAGAAAAGCGCTTCTACAAGGGGAACTGCCTTTAATTGCAGCTCACAGCTTTCTTTTACCTTTCCTTCAAAATAAAGGCTACAGATCTGGTGTGTTTCCTGCGGCGCAACATTTGACAAAACAGAAATCACGCCCTTTGCTCCCAGAGAAAGCATCGGAACAATAATCGCATCCTCACCGGAATAGAGATCCACACAGCCATCTGCGATGCTCATGAGATGAGCTGTCTGGCTGATATTCCCCGTTGCATCCTTGACACCGACGATATTTTCCACATCCCTGCACAGGCGCACGATCGTCTCCGGCTGCAGCGTCGTACCGGTACGGGACGGAACGTTATATAACAGGATCGGCAGCTTTACAGAATCCGCAACCATCTTAAAATGCTGATACAGACCATTCTGAGTCGCTTTATTGTAGTAAGGAGTTACAACAAGCAGCCCGTCTGCACCGATCTTCTCCGCTTCCTGTGAAAGATAAACCGCCGTCTCCGTGCAGTTAGAGCCGGTTCCTGCCACAACAGGAATCCGATGTGCCACCTTCTCCACACAATAGCGGATCACATCCAGATGCTCCTCATGCGTCATCGTCGCAGATTCACCGGTTGTACCGCACACAATGATCGCGTCTGTCTGATTTGCGATCTGCTGTTCAATCACTTCGCCAAATTTATCATAATCAATCGAACCATCCGTATGAAACGGGGTGATAATCGCTACTCCGGCACCTTCAAAAATTGCCATATAAACCTCCTTGCGAGCCGTCCGGCCGCCTTGCTTTCTAACAGATTTTATATAGAATTATCATAGCACCCCGCGCCCTGACTGTCAATCAACAGGGAAAAACAAAACCCGCGCTGTAGAGAAGCTCCATCCAGCGCGGGTCTGTTTTTATTTAATTTGTTCGATGTCAGATACATGATCAGCGATTCCCAAAAGGCTGTCGCACATCCGAATTCCGGTCAATGTCACATCCGTATCTGCGCTACGCAGAAAGATCAGCTCTCTCAACTCCTGCTCCTGCACGATCCCGCAGTCCACAAGCCCCAGCACCTCATCCAGTACCAACAGGTCGCATTGACCAGTGGTCAGCACCTTTCTCGCAAAGCAGATACCATTTCGAATATTCTGTGCTTCTTCCCTCTGTTTGTCTTCCGGAAGAGATAAAAAGTCAGCATCCGATTTCTCAAACCGGAAGATTTTGATCTCCGGTTCCAGCTGCCGCTCAAATGTAGAATCCGTCAGGCCTCTCCCCTTCAAAAACTGAATCACTACTACACGTTTGCCGGATGCGGCAGCAATCAACGCTTCCCCGAGTGCCGCCATCGTTTTTCCATAGCCGTCCCCTGTAAAAATCTGAACTCTGCCCATAGTCGGAATTCCTTTCCCGATTTGTCTTTTCGTAAACATTTAATGCCGCAGATATACCATATGATGTCGATATTCTAGCATATCTTACCCTAATCTGCAACTATATCAGTCCATCCGCTCCAGCTTGCTGACCGATACCTCATAAGCGATACGCTTTTCCAGCTGATCCTCGGAAAGCTTTTTCATATATTCCCGGCTCTGGATCCGTCCCCATACCGCACAATGGGCGCCAACCTCAAAGCTGCCTGCATATCTGGCATTCCTGCCCCAACAGATGCAGGGAATGTAATCCGATTTTCCGTAAGGTCTGTTGACCGCCAGCAGCACATCCGCGATCTCCCGACCCAGCGGCGTCTTACGGTAAACCGGCTCCTTACAGATATAACCGTCCAGATAAATCTGGTTTGTCCGCGCACTTTCCTCCAACTCATCCACGAATGTGATCTCCCTTGCAAACACAGATAAAATCAGCTTATTCCTGCGTTCTTCATGGCGGTTATACGAACGGAACTGTCCGTAAATGCTTACATATTCCCCCTCGTAATTCGCATCCACGTCGATCAGGCGCTCCGATACCATAACCGGGATGATATCATAGGATTCGCTCAGCCGCGCGACTTCCACATCCATCATGTAAAAGCCTTCACCGAAAATCTCATGGCTAAACGTAAATCCGCTGATAATTTTGCCCATTACTGCTGCCTGGTTGTTTTCAATTACCTTATCTGTCATTTTAAAGTTCTCCCTTCTTGTTACAAGAATTTTTTCCTGTCATGTAATTCCATTTTATGGGGTTTCTTCCTAATTTATGAATATACGGAGGCGCACAATTCTCCTTTTCCCGACATCTGCGCCCGCTTCCGGCAGTTTTTTCCTTATTTTTGTGTCGAAAAACAGCTCTTTGGGCGTTTTAATGGTTGCATCAGAAAAAAAGCGGTGCTATACTTGTACCGTTTAAACCCGGAAATGATGAAATACGCGGCCGGAATGCCGCAGTACAAGCCGCTTTGGCGGCGGAATGTGAGGAAAAAATGAGACAGAAAAGAGAAGACGTGAGAAACGTTGCCATTATCGCCCATGTCGATCACGGCAAAACCACACTGGTTGATGAGCTGTTAAAGCAAAGCGGTGTGTTCCGTGCCAATCAGGAAGTGGCAGAACGCGTGATGGACTCCAATGCCATCGAGCGCGAACGCGGTATCACCATCCTTTCTAAAAATACAGCCGTTACCTACAACGGCACAAAGATCAATATCATCGACACTCCCGGACATGCCGATTTCGGCGGCGAGGTAGAACGTGTCCTGAAAATGGTAAACGGCGTTATCCTCGTTGTAGACGCATTCGAAGGTCCCATGCCGCAGACCCGTTTCGTTCTGCGCAAGGCCCTGGAACTGCAGCTTCCCGTTATCGTCTGCATCAACAAGTGCGACCGTCCCGAAGCGCGTCCGCTGGAAGTACAGGATGAAGTTCTGGAGCTGTTCTTAGAGCTGGATGCTACTGACGAGCAGCTGGATTGCCCCTTTGTTTACGCATCCGCGAAAAACGGCAGTGCGACGACGAACCTGACCGTTAAAAATAAGGATATGAAGCCTCTGTTCGACACGATCCTGGACTACATCCCTGCTCCCGAGGGCGACCCGGATGCTGGTCTGCAGCTGTTGATCAGTACCATTGACTACAACGAATACGTCGGCAGAATCGGCGTCGGCAAAGTGGATAATGGCAAGGATTCCGTCAATCAGGAGGTTGTCATCGTCAACCATCACGATCCCGACTCCACCAAGCGCGTAAAGGTCAGCAAGCTTTATGAGTTTGACGGTTTGAATAAAGTAGAAGTCCGCGAGGCGGGTATCGGCTCCATCGTTGCAATTTCCGGTATTGCAGACCTGCACATCGGAGACACGCTCTGCTCTCCCGATGCGCCCAACGCAATTCCGTTCCAGAAAATTTCCGAGCCTACCATTGCAATGTACTTCATGGTAAACGACTCTCCCCTTGCCGGCAAAGAAGGAAAATTCATCACCAGCCGTCATTTGAGAGAGCGTCTGTTCCGCGAATTAAATACTGACGTTTCCCTTCGCGTGGAAGAAACAGATTCCACCGATAGCTTTAAGGTATCCGGACGCGGCGAGCTGCATCTGTCCGTCCTGATCGAGAACATGCGCCGTGAGGGCTATGAGTTTGCAGTCAGCAAGGCTGAGGTTCTGTACCATTATGATGAAAAGGGTCACAAGCTCGAGCCTATGGAGCAGGTATATATCGATGTTCCGGAAGAGTTTGCCGGAAACGTTATCGAAAAGCTCGGTCAGAGAAAGGGCGAACTGGTCAACATGACCCCCGGCCACAGCGGCACGACCCGCCTGGAATTCATGATTCCTTCCCGCGGTCTGATCGGCTACCGTGGTGAGTTCATGACCGACACCAAGGGCAACGGTATCATGAACGCTATATTTGACAGCTATGCGCCTTACAAGGGCGATATCCAGTACCGCAAGCAGGGCTCCCTGATCGCATTCGAGGCAGGCGATGCCATCACCTACGGTCTGTTCAATGCACAGGAGCGCGGCACACTGTTTATCGGAGCCGGTGAAAAGGTTTACGCCGGAATGGTTATCGGTCAGACCGGCCGCAGTGAAGACATCGAAGTCAACGTCTGCAAAACCAAGAAGCTGACCAACACCCGTTCTTCCAGCGCCGACGATGCCCTGCGCCTTTCCCCTCCGCGCATTTTAAGCCTGGAGCAGGCACTGGACTTCATCGACACAGACGAGCTTCTGGAGGTAACTCCCAAGTCTCTCAGAATCCGTAAAAAAATCTTGGATCACACCATGCGCAAGCGTGCTGCAATCCAGAACAAGTAGCGCAAAAAAGAGAGCCTTGCGGCTCTCTTTTTTGCGCTACTTTCAAATTTCCATAAGGAAATTTGAAAGGTTCCATTTTTTGGTGCGCTACTTCTAAATTCCTGAAAGGAATTTAGAAGGTTCCTTTTTAATCCTTCAAAATCAGCTCCACCGGGCAGTGATCCGATCCCAGAACCGTTGTGTCGATCTTCGCATCCTCCAGTCTGTCTTTCAAACTTTCTGACGTCATAAAATAATCAATTCTCCATCCAGCATTTTTGCTGCGCGCCTGGAAGCGGTACGACCACCAGGAATAGATGCCCTCCTGATCCGGATAAAAATACCGGAACGTATCGATAAAGCCATTCTCCTGCAGCTTTGTCATCTTTGCGCGCTCTTCGTCCGTAAAGCCTGCGTTTTTACGGTTGGTTTTCGGGTTCTTTAAATCAATTTCTTTGTGCGCAACATTTAAATCTCCGCAGAAAATCACCGGCTTGTTTGCTTCCAGCTTCTTCAAATACGTGAAAAAGTCATCCTCCCACTTCATACGGTAATCCAGCCGTGCCAGACCATCCTGGGAATTGGGTGTATACACTGTAACCACGTAATAGTCCGGGTATTCCAGCGTGATTACTCTGCCCTCGTGATCGTGTTCCTCAATTCCAATGCCGTATGCGACCGACAGAGGTTTCTGCTTTGTAAAAATCGCCGTCCCGGAATAGCCCTTTTTCTCTGCATAATTCCAGAACTGTTCATAGCCCGGCAGCTCCATCTCGATCTGCCCCGCCTGAAGTTTCGTCTCCTGCAGGCAGAAAATATCGGCGTCCGCCTCGTTGAAAAAATCCATAAAGCCCTTTGTCATACAGGCGCGAAGCCCGTTCACATTCCATGAAATCAGTTTCATACCTTTTCTCCGTTTCTATTTCAACTGTGCTCTGCCGCCCAACTGCTTACGCATCCGGCGCCACGAAATACAGCTTCTCCACCTCTTCGATGCCAGCCTTCGCTGCGGTTGCCTCTGTAATTTCTTTTTTCAATCCGGGCACACACTCTGCCGCAAGCAGCACCGTCAGCTCCACCTGATCCGTATAAACCGTGTCCTCCGCTTCCAGACCGTTCTGGCGCATCCATTTTAAGTCGCCCATCGTATTTTTACTGCCGGGCAGGATGATCATATCCGGGTGATGCAGTTTTTCCAGCGTGTCCACATAGCGGACAGAAACGCCCTCGATCGATTCAAATACCATAAAATCCGTAAAATTGGAAATGCGTGGGAAACGTATGACCGCAATATCCACCGCTTTCTCCTCGTGTTCTGCAAACCGGTCTGACAGGCTGTCCTCATCCTCAAGGACTAAATGCATATAAGGCACGACCCCGGTAACCGGAATCCCACCTTTTTCTTCTAACATCTTTATGCCCGGGTCTAAGATTGATACATCGCCGCGAAACTTATTGATGATAAGCCCTTTGATGCGCTCCCGTTCTTTTTCTTCCAGTAAGACTAACGTGCCGATCAGCTGTGCAAACACACCACCGCGGTCGATATCACCAACAAGCAGTACCGGCGCATCTAAAAGTTCCGCAAGTCCCATATTGACAATATCATTTTCTTTGAGGTTGATCTCTGCCGGACTCCCGGCGCCCTCGATCACGATGATATCCGCCTGTTGTTCTAATGTATGATATGCCTTTAAAATATCCGGGATCAGTTTCTTTTTATACGCAAAATAATCCCTCGCTTTCATATTTTCAAGCACTTCACCGTTTACAATGACCTGAGAACCGGTATCGTTGGTCGGCTTTAAAAGGATCGGATTCATACAGACCTGCGGTCTGATACCTGCCGCTTCCGCCTGCATGACCTGTGCGCGCCCCATCTCAAGTCCTTCCCCGGTAATATAAGAATTCAGTGCCATATTTTGTGATTTAAACGGTGCCACACGGTAGCCATCCTGTTTAAAAATGCGGCACAGACCTGCCACGATCAGGCTTTTCCCTGCATTTGACATTGTTCCCTGAATCATGATTTTTTTTGCCATAAACTTATTTCTCTTTCCTATGCTCTTACTCTCTGCGGCTGATCTCATCCCGCAGCAATGCGGTCATTTCCCGATCTGCTTTTTCTAATCCGGCATCCTTTAAATTCTGCTGTAATTCATCCCATTTCGCATCAAAATCATCGGCTGGACTGACAACACACTCAATGAGTCCCTTCCACGATACATTATCTAACGCAACTAACATTTTTTCCAGTTCATCTGGCAGTGTCAGCGCCCACAATGGGGAATATGCATCTTTTGAAAATTCTTCTTTCTGTGGGAAAATATCGGTCAGCATGTCGACATTCCATGCTTTCAGTGCTTCTTTTTCCATCTCATCATAGCCTTCTTTTACCATTTCCCTTGAACTCTTACTATAGGAATTGCCCGTGGAATCAACCGACTGATTTCCATAACTTGGATATGGATAAACACGAAATCCCACACCTGTGCGCTCAGAATAATTGGTGTCTTTCCGGGACGCTTCAAGATCCTCCTCCGTAATGCACCGTTTTCCGTTTTCATCATAATAATAATCGACACCCTCAATCCCCCAGTTTAACAGGATCTGTGCCTCATCACTGCAGAGCCAGTCCAAAAACCTGACAGCCCGAACCGGATCTTTACAGCTTTTTGTAATACCAATCCCCCAGCCTACCGCAAGATTCTGCTGTTTTAAAGAAGGGCATTTCACGGATCGATCAATTGTGACCGGAAGCCCCGCATAGGTGTGCTCCTCCTGTCCATCTGCCCGCAGGGATATCTCAGCGCCTGTATAATCCCATTCCTCATCCAAAAGTCCAAGCACTCTTCCCTCTGCAACTTTTAAAACAAAATCCTCATGCGTCTGCGTCGCAAATTCAGGATCTAAAATGCCCTCATTGTACATTTCATTCAGCCATTTATAATATTCTT
>ERZ857965.2453-NODE-2453-length-15541-cov-3.424383_pt1 | contig 15541 bp, 14 predicted proteins | sample MGYA00519758_ERZ857965 | MGnify/ENA primary metagenome ERZ857965 (study PRJEB31778, sample SAMEA3449381) | human gut metagenome | biome: human gut; feature: human-associated habitat; material: faeces | place: United Kingdom | collected 2010/2012 ... | reverse complement strand
TCGTATATGGCAAGCTGTATTTCGGTAAACGGCACAAGGTGCAGCTTGATAGGTCCGCTGTAACGCGAAACTATCTTGGCAAGGTCAACCACCTTGTCCCGCGCGCGTTCGCTGGTGTAAGGATAGCTGTAAAAATGCACGGCCGTCAGTTCAAGCCCGCGCCTCGCCATCATATATCCCGCAACGGGGCTGTCTATACCGCCGGATATGAGCAGCGTAGCAAGTCCGGCCGTACCCGTTGGCATACCTCCCGCACCCATAATCTCCTGAGCATATATGAACGCCATTTCCCTTATTTCCACACAAAGCTTTATTTCCGGTTCCCTTATATCAACGCTGAGGTTTGGGAAAGTTTCAAGCATTTCGTGGCCCAGTTCGCGGTTTATCTCTTCCGAGTTCATGAAAAAGCCTTTATCAGAACGGCGGCAGAAGCATTTGAACGTTGCTTTTTTGCGGCTGCCGATCGCCTTTTCGGTTATGTCCCGCGCGGCGGCAACTATCGTGTTCCAGTCCTTTTCAACGCCAACGGCGGGGCTTATCGAATGCACGCCGAACACTCGGGTCAGCCTGTCTACTGCCTCGTCCCTGTCCTCCGCCGCTATGCCGTAAACGAATATCCGGCCTTGTTCCTTATGTACAGTCGCATTAAGTCCGCTGAGCGAATGCTTTATGCCTTCTATCAGCTTGCGCTCAAAAAACGGCCTGTTCAGCCCCTTAAGGTGAATTTCGTCGTAGCGAATAAGCAATACCTGTTCCAATTTTCATCCTCCGTATATCAAGTAAGTTGTTTCGCTTATATATCCCGGCGGGATATGCACCCGCCGGATGCATTGCCGATTTTATCTTCTTTTGAACCTTCTTAGGAAAGCGAGCTGCGCAGCTATTTCTTCGGCCGCAATGTCCATTTCCTCAATCGTATTGAACATGCTCAGGCTGAAGCGTATCGCGCCTTCCTGCCTGTCCCCCACAACGCCCATGGCGTTGAGTATGCGGTTTTTGCCCTTTTTGTGCGCGGAGCAGGCGGAACCCGTGGAAACATATATCCCCTTTTCCTCCAGCGCGTGCAGCAGCACCTCTCCCCTTACGCCAAGGAAGGATACGTTCAATATGTGCGGCGCGCCAAGCTCGGGCGCAGGGCCGTTTATAAACGTATCGCTTATGCTCGTCAGGTTGCTTGCCAGCCTAAGCTTCATGTTCATCAGCCTTTGGCGGATTTCGTCTATGTTTTCGGTATAGTATTCTATCGCCGCGTCCATGCCCATTATGCCCGGGGTGTTCGTTGTGCCGGAACGCAGATTGCGCTCCTGCCCGCCGCCTATTTGGCCGCCCGCGAAGCGCGTGCCGCGCTTAACATAAAGCGCACCCACGCCCTTTGGAGCATGGAATTTATGCCCGCTTATAGAATACATGTCGCAATACCGCGCGTCAAACGGCACCTTCAAAAATCCCTGCACTCCGTCAACGTGCATTATCGCCATTGGCGCGCGCTGCTTAACTGCCTTGTATATCGCGGGTATGTCGTTTATCGCGCCGGTTTCGTTATTCACCTGCATAACGGATACGAACGCAACGTCGTTGGCTATGCTCTGCGCAAGCATGTTCACGTCGTATGCGCCGGTTTTATCCACGCGGGCTTCGTTTATGGCATACGGCCCCTTCATGCTCATCGCCGCTTCGTATACGGACGGATGCTCGGTAGCGCCGACTATTATCCGCCCGCCGCCGCGCCGCGCCCTGAGTGCGCCGAATATGGCAGTATTATTGCTCTCCGTTCCGCCGGAGGTGTATATTATCTCATCGCTTTGGGCATGTATGGCATTAGCCAGCCTTGCCCTGGCAGAATTAATGTTCCTTTCCACCTCTACCGCTGCCGAATATGCAGCCGCGGGGTTGAAAAAGTCCGCCTTCATATATTGTGCCGCGGTATCCGCAGCTATGTCCAGCGTGCGCGTTGTTGCGCTGTTGTCTAAATATATCATGGTTTCACTTCCGTTTCGTAGTATAGGCGGGCGCTTATGCGCCCCTCCTTACATACATAATATGTCATATGCGCGCGCATGGACAAAGCGCATATATATAAATAATACCACAGACATACAACTTTCACCACAATTTAATATTATATGATTGATAGAGATGGCGTTTTAGTCTAAAATAAGCTTGGGTCGGAATAATATCCGGCATATTTAAGGCATAAAGGAGCTGATATAATGGCTTTTTCCGATAGATGCAGCGAAGGCGCAAAAAAGGCGCTGGCATTGGCGCAGGATGCGGCGCGCAGCATGGGACATAACTATGTTGGCAGCGAGCATCTCCTGCTGGGACTTATAAACGAAGGCGAAGGCGCGGCAGCACGCGCGCTTGCGGCGTTCAGCATCACGGCGGACGGCGTGCTTGAACGCAGCGAGCAGCTTGTCGGCCCGGGAGACTATCATTTTACCGATAGCTTCGGCTATACCCCGCGCACAAAAAAGATACTTGAGCTAAGCCTGTACGAGGCTAAGGCAATGAAAGCAAGCTATATTTCAACCGAGCATATATTGCTTGCAATACTCCGTGAGCGTGATTCCGTCGCCGTAAGGATACTTGAAGACCTTGGCGCGGATATAGCAACGCTTAGGGCTTTCCTTTCCGGCCAAAGCGAACAGGGCGCACAAGGCGCTGGCGTTACCAACGAAAGCAGCGGCACGCCGGTGCTGGATCAATACGGGCGCGACCTTACCGGCCTTGCGCGGGACGGAGAGCTTGACCCGCTCATAGGGCGCGAAAAGGAAATAGAGCGCGTTATACAAATACTTTCCCGCCGCACGAAGAATAACCCCGTGCTGATAGGCGACCCGGGCGTAGGTAAAAGCGCCATAATAGAAGGCCTTGCGCAAAAGATAGCCTCCGGCAAAATACCGGAGCTGCTCAGGGACAAGCGCATAGTTACGCTTGACCTTGCCAGCATGATAGCCGGCACAAAATACCGCGGCGAATTTGAGGAACGCATAAACAACGCCATAGCCGAACTCCGTGCGGACGCGCATACGATACTGTTCATAGACGAACTGCACACGATAGTAGGTGCGGGCGCAAGCGAAGGCAGCGTGGATGCGGCGAACATATTAAAGCCAGCGCTTGCCCGCGGTGAGATACAGATAATAGGCGCAACAAGCCTGGACGAATACCGCAAGCATATTGAAAAAGACGCGGCGCTTGCGCGGCGATTCCAGCCCGTAACCGTTGGCGAACCTTCCAAAGAGGAAGCCGAGGAGATACTGCTTGGGCTTAGGGAACGCTATGAAGCGCATCACAAGGCGCGCATAACCGACGAAGCCGTGCATGCGGCGGTGGAGCTTAGCTGGCGATATATATCGGACAGATTTCTGCCCGATAAAGCGATAGATCTGATGGACGAGGCCGCAAGCCGCGTAAGGCTTAGGGTATATAACGCCCCGCCGGACATGAAAAAGCTGAGGGCAAAGCTTGAAACGCTGCTGAAGCAAAAAGAGGAAGCCGTAAGCCGGCAGGATTACGAAACGGCCGCCGCCGTGCGCGACGAGGAGATGGAACTGCGTGCGAGCATGGAATCGATAAAAGCTGACTGGGAAAAGGAGCGCGAGGATAACCGCTGCACCGTTACGGCGGAAGATATTGCAGAAGTTGTTAATGCATGGACGGGCATACCCGTAAGCGAACTTAGCCAGAGCGAAACGGACAAGTTGCTGCACCTTGAGCAGCGCCTGCACGAGCGCATAATAGGCCAGGACGAGGCGGTAAGCGCCGTTTCCCGCGCAATACGCCGCGCAAGGGCGGGTTTGAAGGACCCCTCCCGCCCGATAGGTTCCTTCATATTCTTAGGGCCTACGGGCGTTGGCAAAACGGAGCTGGCACGCGCGCTTTCATCGGCACTGTTCAGCGACGAATCCGCAATGATACGGCTGGACATGAGCGAATATATGGAACCGCACAGCGTAAGCAAGCTTATCGGTTCCCCGCCGGGCTACGTTGGATACGGCGAAGGCGGTCAGCTTACCGAGCGCGTAAGGCGAAAGCCGTACTGCGTAATACTTTTTGACGAAATCGAAAAGGCGCATGCTGATGTTTTCAACATACTGCTTCAGGTGCTTGAGGACGGCAGGCTGACCGATTCAGGCGGCAGGAGCGTGGATTTCAGAAACACGGTAATAATAATGACCAGCAACGCCGGCGCGCAAAGCGCAGCCAAGGCAAGCGTGCTCGGCTTCGGCGCGGACAGAAAGGCCATGCAGGCCGAGCGCACGCGCGAAACCATGATGAACGAGCTGAAGCGCACATTCAAGCCGGAGTTTTTGAACAGGGTGGATGAAATCGTTTTGTTTGCCCCGCTTGAGCAGGAGCAGACGCTTGCCATAGCCAAGCTGATGCTGAAGAGCGTTGCGGCGCGGCTGAAGGAGCGAAATATTGAACTGATAGTCACCGATGACGCGGCGCGGCTTATAAGCAGCGAGGGGTTCGATCCCGAATACGGCGCGCGCCCGCTGCGCCGCGCAATACAGCAGCGGGTGGAGGATGCGCTGAGCGAGGAGATACTTTCAGGCAAAATAACAATAGGCGACACGGTGAAGATGGAAGTTATCGATGATAAACTTACCTTCACGCGCGTGGACATACAAAATTAACATTTAGAGCATTACAAAAATATTGCAAAATGCCGACAAAATGGTAAAATTCATATATGGGCAGTTGTGTGCTGCCCATATTGATGTTTGGGAAAGGAGATGTGTGCCGTTTATGTTAAGCCGTATGGTAAAGCAGCTGGTGGCTGCGGGGCTTGCGCTTGCGTTCATGTTTACGAGCGCATTATGCCTTGCCGCGCCTAATGATAAAAGCGATGATACGCTTCCCTCCGTTCCCGATGCGGAAAGCGGAACCGAGCACGCTGCCGGCGTAGGCGTGGATTACTATGGCCATGCAGATAACGCGTATTTCAGCGGCATAGGCTCCGACATGACCACCAAGCTTAAGGACATGCTCTCCGCTTCCGTAAGCAGTGAATACGGCATAGGCATACGCTTTGACATAGACGAGGCCATGGAAGAATACGATTTTTCTTCCGATGATTTAAGCGGCCTTACAATAGGCATAGACCCCGGTCATCAGCTTATTGCGGACGATGAACTTGAACCCATCGCGCCCGGCTCTCTCCTTTCAAAGGTCAGGCAATCCTCCGGTTCCGTTGGCGTAAAGAGCGGCATCGGCGAACACACCATAAATTTGATAATAGCCAATAAGCTTGCAGGGCTTCTGCGTCTTAGCGGCGCGGATGTTATAATGAGCCGTACCGATGCCGATGTTTCCGTAAGCAACAGCGAACGCGCGGAAATAATGAACGAAGCCAATGTGGATTTCTGGATAAGGCTGCATTGCGAAAGCGCGCAGGATGCCAATACATCCGGCTGCACGGTACTCATACCGTCCGAAGGTATGCTTTTCAACAACACGCTCTCTTCCCCCGCCAAGCCGAGGAGCATGAGCCGCGATATAACCACCCGCGAAGTGAAGGAAGCCTCCATTCCTTCCGATAACGGCATGTATGTAAAAAGCCTTGCGCTTGCCACGGCTGTTATAAAAGAATTTTGTACGTTTACCGGCGCTCAGCCGCTCGGCATAGTAAGCCTGAGCGACCAGACCGGCTTCAATTATTCCGATTCACCTGTTATAGCTATCGAGATGGGCTGCCTTTCAAACGAGGCGGACGATATTCGCCTTAACCGCGCAGCGTATCAAGATGCATGCGCATTCGGCGTATACCGCGGCATAAATCAATACGCAGCCATGATCGAAAGCGGAGATTTTGATATTGCTTCCCTGCTTGAAAGCTATAACGACAGCGAAAGCACAAAGGAGAAATGATGCGCAGCATAAACAGATTAAAAGCATACTGCGTTTTTTCAGCCGCATTGATTATTGCGGCTGTTTTTTGCGCCTGCACGGCATCAAAATACGCCGTGAAATCGTCCGCATCCGAAAAATCATGGCACAGCAGCAGGTGCTCGTTCGAATGCGGATAGACCGCGAAGATCTCATAAACGAGCATCCGGTCCGGGAGATAGACATAGATGTAGCGGTGCGCCTCAAAGACCTCGGCGTCCGAAAAATCGTTGAGCTGGGCAAACATGCGCCCGTTGCGCAGGTTGTGCCCGTAGAGCACGGTCATGGGGTCGCTGAAATCCTTCTGGTTGTAGTCCTGGCTGAAGATGCTGCCGCCGCTGTAGTACGCGCCGTTTTCGCTGTGCTTGGAGTAATACTCCTCCTCACCCGCGCGCTGCAGCACAGCGTAGCTGATGTCCGTATCCGGGATCGTCACCCAGGCGTAGATATCCGGGTTCATGGCCTGCAGTTCGTCGAAATCGACCGGGATCTTCACGCGCTCGAGCTGGAAGCTGCCGGTGTCGTCCGGGGCGTTGGTGCGCATCCGGTCGCCGAAGGACTGCCCCTGGTAGTACTGAATGATGTACCACACGCACCACGCGCACGCACACAGCGCTGCAAGCGCCACAAGCACCAGCACACTGCGCACAAGGATCTTTTTCGTTTTCATCGTTCACCTCATAAAACAAAAGCTCCATGAACAAATCATGGAGCTTTGTTATCATAGTTATGCCATCTTACTTGGCGCGAACCAGCTTTTTGCCGCAAAACAGCACCGCTCCGACCGCAGCAACGGCCGCCAGGATTACCCACAGGATGCTGAAGGATTCACCGGTCTGCGGAGAGGTCTTGCCGGAATCGGGATTGACATTCGGATTCGTGTTGCCCTTCTCCGGGCTGGTAACATTGCTGGCAGCAAACGCCGTCGCCGACAGTGCAAACACAAGAACGAGTATCAAAAGAATGGCCACAAAACGTTTCATTGTGTAACTCCTCCATTCATAAACTTACAGCTTCTAATAGTAGCATAATTTTACACCGAAACGGTGTAAAATGCAAGGGTTATTTTCAAAAAATAACCGTTTTCAGTCAACCATCCACCGGCTCGTAGAAAATATCCAGGACCATCTCCAACAGCGCATCGGGATTGACCTGATACTCTGCGTGCTTCTGCGCGCCCATAACCGATGTGCCGGGCACGTTGACAATATCGCCCGAGAAGTGCATCCCGCTCGCCTGCTGCGCCAGATAGACCATCATGGCGGTGTTGATGTTCGTCGTGATATTGCGCCGAACATCGTTATAGAGCGCCAGCACGCTCGCCGGGTCCTCCTTGACCTGCGCGAGCATCTTGTTCACGAGCGCGAGCACGATCACGGTTGACTTTTACGGAAAACCATCCTATTGTAACTACATATCCTTACGTTTTCGGAGGTTTTGCCATGGACGATTCCAAAACTGCCGCCCGCTGGGTCAGCGCGTGGAGCACCAGCCCCATCGACGCGAGCCTGTCCGAGTCCGGCGTGCTCGACCGGCTTGGCGTGGCCGTGACGGATGTATCCGCGCGCACGGCCGTGCAGCTCACGGCCGGGGGCACGCACGTGCGCCTGACGCTCTCGAACATCTTCGGCGTGCTGCCGCTGCACGTGGCGGCCTGTACCATCGCCATCGGCGCAGACGATGCACGCGGCATTGACCCCGCCACGCTGCGCACCGTGACCTTCGGCGGGCAGACGCACGTGCGCATCGGCGCGGGAGAAAGCTGCACGTCCGACGCGGCCGCGCTGCCGGTCGCCGCCGGGCAGACGCTGGCCGTGACGGTCTTTTACCGCGGCATCAACGCCATGCGCACGATTGGACTCATCGGCGGATGCAGCCATGCCGAGCTCGGCAACTGCACGCGCCGCACTCTGCTGCACATGGCCGTGCCGATGCAGCACACGGCGGATTCCGGCGCGTATGAGGTCATCCCCGCGCTCACGGAGATCGACGTGCTGGCCGCGGCCGGGACGCATGTGTGCGTCATCTTCGGCGACTCGACCGTGGCAAACGAGTTGCCGCGCCTGCTGGCCGCGCGCCTGCGCGCCGATGGCATTGAAAACGTAAGCGTGACGCAGGCCGCCATCAAGGGCGACCGGCTGGTGGCCGACGGCGTGGGCCGCGCGGCAAAGCTGCTCGGCGGCGCGGGCGTAAAGCGCTTTGCGCGCGATGTGCTCGCGCAGGCGGGAGCGGACATGGTGCTCGTCAAGCTCGGCGCGAACGATCTCATCCACCCGCACTGCCAGAGCAAGCAGGGGCTGCTGACCCCGGTGACGTTCGCGCAGATGACGGCGGGCTACCGCGCACTTGCCGACATGGCCCACGCACAGGGCATGCGCATCTGGTTTTGCGAGCTCACGCCGTGGAAGGGCTACACGCGCAACCTCTTCGGCCGCGGGGACGACATTCAGTGGTCGCCGGAATATGACGCGCTGCGGCTGGAGCTCAACGCCTGGTTTCAGGGCGCGGACTGCCCCGCCGACGGGTACATCCCGCTCGACGCTCTGGCCGACCCCAACGATCCGGACGCGCTCGTCCCGGCCTACACGACCGACGGCGTGCACCACACCCCGGCCGGGCAGCGGGCGCTCGCCGCGCTGATCCCGGAAGACATCTTTGTGACATGAGACAGGAGGCAGTACCCATGGCGATCATCCGCCCAGCAGCTGCGCACGACCTTGCGCGCATTGAAGAGATCTATGACGCGATCCACACGGCCGAGGAGGCCGGGAACGTCAGCATCGGCTGGGTGCGCGGCGTGTACCCGACGCGCGCGACCGCACAGGCCGCGCTGGACGCCGGCGAGCTGTTCGTGCTGGAGAGCGACGGCACTGTCTATGCCGCCGGGCGCATCAACCGCGAACAGGTGCCGGTGTATGCCGAGGTGCCGTGGGCGCACGACGCAGCGCCGGAGCAGGTACTCGTGCTGCACACGCTCGTCGTTGACCCGGCGGCCGCCGGGCACGGCTACGGCACGCAGTTCGTGCGTTTTTTTGAACAATACGCCCGGGAGCACGGCTGCCCGGAGCTGCGCATCGACACGAACGCGAAAAACGCCAACGCCCGCCGGCTCTACGCCTACCTCGGCTACCGCGAGGCCGGGATCGCACCGTGCACGTTCAACGGCATCGACGGCGTCGCGCTCGTGTGCCTGGAAAAGTGGCTGGGCAGCGAACCATAACGGCGAGACCGCATAAAGAAAACCGCAGGCCCCGGAGCGCGCTCCGGGGCCTGCGGTTTTTGGATCTTGGCGCTCACGGCGTGGGGCTGCCGCCGCACAGCCGTTCATAGCCGGTGCGGTAAGCCCCGCTGAGGATCTCCTCCCACCAGGGACGGTTGGCGAGATACCAGTCGATCGTCCGGCCGATGCCGTCGGCAAAGCGCGTCTCCGGCAGCCAGCCGAGCTCCGTGTGGATCTTCGTGGGGTCGATGGCATAGCGCAGGTCGTGCCCCTGCCGGTCGGCGACGTAGGTGATGAGGCGCTCGGGCTTGCCGAGCTTGCGGCAGATCAGGCGCACGATGTCGATGTTGCGCATCTCGTTGTGGCCGCCGATGTTGTACACCTCGCCGATGCGGCCGTGGTTGACCACAAGGTCGATGGCCCGGCAGTGGTCGCCGACATACAGCCAGTCGCGCACGTTCAGCCCCCGGCCGTACACCGGCAGCGGCCGGTCCGCGAGGGCATTTACGATCATGAGCGGGATGAGCTTTTCCGGGAACTGATACGGCCCGTAGTTATTCGAGCAGCGCGAGATCGTGACCGGCAGGCCGTACGTGCGCCCGTACGCCCCCGCCAGCAGATCGGCCGCGGCCTTGGAACTGCTGTAGGGTGAGCTGGTGTGCAGTGGCGTCTGCTCGGTGAACAGCAGATCCGGCCGGTCGAGCGGCAGGTCGCCATAGACCTCGTCGGTCGAGACCTGATGAAAGCGCACATTGCCGTATTTGCGGCAGGCGTCCATGAGCACGGACGTGCCGATGATGTTCGTCTGCAGAAACAGCGACGGGTCGGCGATTGAGCGGTCGACATGGCTCTCGGCCGCGAAGTTCACGACCACGTCGGGATGTTCTTCTTCAAACAGGCCGTAGACCGCCTCCCGGTCGCAGATGTCCACCTTGGCAAAGCGGAAGTTCGGCTGCCCGAGCAGCGGCGCGAGCGTGGAGAGGTCGCCGGCATAGGTGAGCTTGTCGATGCACACGAGCCGGTCGTCCGGGTAGTGCCCGCGCAGATAAAACAGGTAGTTTGCGCCGATGAAGCCGGCGCCGCCCGTGACAAATCTAGTCATGTATCTCCCTCTCAAACACAAGTTTGTCCTCCGCGACCGCGCGCAGGTGCGTGCCGTAGGGCGAGTGGTCATAGCGCGCAGCGGCGGCCAACAGCTGCGCCTTCGTGAGCCAGCCCATGTGATAGGCCACCTCTTCCGGCGCGGAAATGATCACGTCCTGGCGGTTCTGCACCGTCTGGACAAAGACCGCCGCGTCCATGAGGCTCTCGACCGTGCCGGTGTCGAGCCAGGCAAACCCGCGGCCGAGCAGCTGCACCTTCAGCCGGTCGTCGTCGAGATAGAGCCGGTTGAGATCCGTGATCTCCAGCTCGCCGCGCGCGGACGGGCGCACCTGCCGTGCCATGTCCACGACGCGGTTGTCGTAAAAATACAGGCCCGTGACGCAGTAGTTCGAGCGTGGGTGCGCCGGCTTTTCCTCCACGGACAGCACGCGCTTGTCCTGGTCAAACTCCACAACGCCGAAGCGCTCCGGGTCTTTGACGTGGTAGCCGAAGATTGTGGCATAGCCCGCCTCGGCATTTGCGACCGCCTCGCACAGGTTGCTGCGAAAGCGGTTGCCGTAGAAAATATTGTCGCCGAGGATCATGGCGCACGTGTCGCCGCCGATGAAGTCTGCCCCGATCAGAAACGCCTGCGCGAGCCCGTCCGGGTGCGGCTGCACCGCGTAGGACAGGCGGATGCCGAACTGGCTGCCGTCGCCGAGCAGGCGCTCGAAACGCGGGGTATCGTCGGGCGTCGAGATGATGAGAATGTCGCGGATGCCCGCGAGCATGAGCGTCGAGAGCGGGTAATAGATCATGGGCTTGTCGTACACGGGCAGCAGCTGCTTGGACGTGACCCGCGTGAGCGGGTACAGCCGCGTGCCGGAGCCACCGGCGAGGATGATGCCTTTCATCGTCTGTGCCTCCCTTTTTCAGTCTCTGCGGTACAGGTCGCGGGTGTATACCTTCTCCGGTACGTCGTCGAGCGCGGGCTCGGCGCGGTTGGCAACGATCACGGCCGACATGCGCTTGAATTCCGCGAGCGACGCGATCACCGGCAGACCGTCAAAGGAGGCGGCCCTGAGCGTCGGCTCATAGACCACGACGCTCGCGCCCGCGCGGCGCAGCCGCTCGATGACGCCGCGGATGCTCGACTCGCGGAAATTGTCGGAGTCCGCCTTCATCGTCAGGCGGTACACGCCGACGACGCCGCCCGCCGCCCTTTGCAGGATCTGACGGGCGATGTGATCCTTGCGCTCATCATTGGCCGTGACGGCAGCGCTGATGATGCGGTTGGGAATGTCGCCGAAGTTTGCCACGAGCTGGCGCGTGTCCTTCGGCAGACAGTAGCCCCCGTAGCCAAACGAGGGGTTATTGTAGTGCGCGCCGATGCGCGGGTCAAGGCACACGCCGTCGATGACCTGGCGCGTGTCGAGCCCCTTGAGCTCACAATAGGTATCGAGCTCATTGAAGTAGCTCACGCGCACAGCGAGATACGTATTGGCAAAGAGCTTGATGGCCTCGGCCTCCGTTGCGTTCGGGTAGAGCGTGGGGATGTCGCGCTCCGCCGCGCCCTGCTGCAGCAGAGACGCGAACCGGCGCGCGTCCGCCTCCGTCGCCGTGCCGCCGTGCGGGCGGCCGACCACGATGCGGCTCGGGTGCAGGTTATCATACAGCGCCCTGCCCTCGCGCAGAAACTCCGGCGAGAACAGCAGCCGCGCGCAGCAAAACCTGCCCACGATGCGCTCCGTATAGCCGACCGGCACCGTGGACTTGATGACCACGAGTGCGCCGGGGTTGACCCGGCCGACGAGCGTGAGCACCGCCTCGACGGTCGAGGTGTTGAAGAGGTTGCGCTCGGGGTCATAGTCCGTCGGCGTGGCGATGATGACCACGTCGGCCGTGCGGTAGGCCCGCTCGGCGTCCACGGTCGCCGTGAGCGTCAGCGGCTTCGTGCGCAGGAAGTCTGTGATCTCGGCGTCGACGATCGGCGAGACGCCGCGGTTGATCTGTTCGGCTTTGGCGGGGGTCGTGGTCACGGCGGTGACGGCGTTGTGCTGCGCGAGCAGCACCGCCTGCGCCAGGCCGACATAGCCCACACCGGCAACGGTAATGTTCATAGGCATTCTCCGGTTTCTCAAATCATGCATGGGTCACAACGCGGCCGGGACAGCTGCCCCGGCCGCAGAAAAAGCAGATGATGGCGTCAGCGGTTTTCCTCCATCTCCACCGGCAGGCCGGTGAGGTAGCGCCGCAACATGTCGAAGGCGTGGTTGGCCGCCGCGTGCTTGATGCGCACGCGCCCCCACTTGTCCTTGTGCAGCGTGCGGTGGAACGTGCCGTCCGGCGTGGCGAGGGCCACGAAGAGCGTGCCGACGGTGTGCACACCGTCGCCATCCGGGCCGGCAAGGCCCGTGATGCTCAGCGCGAGGTCGGTGCCGAAGGCGGCGCGCACATGCTCGGCCATCGCGGCCGCGACCTCGGGGCTGACGGCGCCGCAGCGCGCGATGAGCGCGGGGTCGACATCCAGCAGGCGGGTCTTGGTCTCGTCGTTATAGGCGATGATGCCGCCGGCAAACACGGCCGACGCACCCGGCACATTCGTGAGCAGGTCGCCGAGCAGGCCGCCGGTGCAGCTGTCGGCCACGGCAATGGTCTTGTGCTGCGCGAGCAGGAGCTCGGCCGCGCACGTCTCGATATTCGGCGTGTCGACGCCGTAGGCAAAGGCGCCGAGCTCGCGCTGCACGCGCGCCACGCACGGGGCGATCATGGCCTCGGCCTCGGCCTCCGTGGGGGCTTTGGCCGTGACGCGCACGAGGCACTCGCCCTCCTTGGCATAGGGCGCGAGCGTCGGATTTTGCATCTCGTTCATGAGATCGCGCAGCTGGTACTCCATCGTGCCCTCGCCGATGCCGAAGATCTTGACGCTGTGCGAGACGATGATCCCGTCCCCGCGCGCGGCGAGCAGCGGGCGCACACGATAGCGCAGCAGCGGCTCGCACTCCAGCGGTGGGCCGGGCAGCATGATGACAAGGCAGCCGTCCGCCTCGAACGCGCAGGCCGGGGCCGTGCCCCAGTCGTTTTGCAGCACGGTGCAGCCGCGCGGCAGCATGACCTGCTGCAGGTGATTTTCCGTCATGTAGGTATGACGCTCGCGGTACAGGCCGCGCAGGCGCTCCTCCTCGGCCTTGTTGAGCTCGAGCGGGATGCCGAACGCGCCGGCCACGACCTCCTTGGTCAGGTCGTCGCACGTGGGGCCGAGGCCGCCGGTCGTGATGATGAGGTCGGCGCGCGTGCGGGCAAGCTGCACCGCCTGCTCGAGCCGCGCGCGGTTATCGCCGACGACGGTCTGCCAGTAGACGTTGATGCCCAGCTCCGAGAGCAGGCGCGCGACCGCGGCCGCGTCGGTATTGATGGTGTCGCCGAGGAGCAGTTCGGTGCCGACGGCAATGAGTTCTGCATTCATAAATCGATCCGGATCCTTTCAATTCCGTCCACTGCCTCGTGCACGAGCGCGTCGATGTCGAGCGCGGACTCCGCCTCCGCGACCTCCGCCACGGTCGGGCGGGTCTTGGGGTGGCGCGGGGTGAAGACCGTGCAGCAATCCTCATACGGGAGGATGGATGTGTCAAATGTGCCGATCTCGCGCGCGATCTTCACGATATCGCGCTTGTCCATGCCGATGAGCGGCTGGAGCACGGGCAAGTGCGTCACGTCCTGCGTGCAGGCCATGGCCTCCATGGTCTGGCTGGCGACCTGGCCGAGATTTTCGCCGGTGACGATGGCCTTGCACTCGTTGTGCGCGGCGATGTCCTCGGCGATGCGCATCATGAACCGGCGCATAATGAGCGTGAAGTATTCCTCCGGGCAGGCGCGGCGGATCTCCTCCTGAATGTGCGTGAAGGGCACAATCTGCAGCGTCATGCGGCCGGTGTAGGCCGTGAGCTCTTTGGCCAGCGAGAGAACCTTCTCCTTGGCGAGCTCCGACGTGTACGGGAAGGAGAAAAAGTGCACGGGGACGAGGCGCACGCCGCGCTTTGCGATCATGTACGAGGACACGGGGCTGTCGATGCCGCCGGACAGCAGCGTCACGGCCGCGCCGTTGCAGCCGACGGGCATGCCGCCCGCCGCCTCGACGGCCTGCGCGTGGACATACGCCGCCTGCTCGCGCACCTCGAGGCGCACGGTCAGCTCCGGGTCGTGCACGTCGACGACCGTATCGGGAAACGCCTCGGCGAGCTCGCCGCCGACATACTGCGACAGCTCGATGCTCGTCATGGGAAAGCGCTTGTCCGAGCGCTTGGTCTCCACCTTGAAGCTGTGCGCCGCCGTCATCGCGTCGTGCAGGTACGACTTGGCAAGCGCCGTGATGGCGTCCTTGTCCTTCTCGCAGGCGGCCGCGCGCGTGATCGTTGCAATGCCGAACACCTTGCGCACGGCGTCATACGCCGCGTCGAGGTCAGCCGCGTCGTCGGCGGCCTCGATGTACAGCGCCGACTGCAGATACGTCACGCGGAAGTGGCCGATGGGTTTGAGCCGGCGCTTGACGTTTGCGACCAGCCTCTCTTCAAAATAGTGCTTGTTGAGGCCCTTGAGAAAAATTTCTCCGGGCTTACAGAGCAGCAGATCCTTCATAAATCGTTCGTTCCTTTTCTTTCAGGATATCACAGGCAGCGCTCGATGAGCGTGATGAACATGCCGATCGACCATGCGCCGAGCCACACGAGCAGCAGGCACACGAGCACGCCGAGAATGAGCCCGATGAGCGAGCAGACATAGCCGACGGTGCGCGGCGTGCCGTTGAAGCCGAGGCTCTTGGCGCGGGAGGCATAGATCAGGCCGATGATGCCCGTGACGATCGAGCCGAGCGCCGTGTAGCCGAAGATGAGCAGCGCGCACGAGACGATGCCGAGCACCATGGCGACGGTAGCCTCATGCTTGCCGGGCTGCGGGCCGGGCGGCTGATACCAGTTGGGGTTGTAGTTGTAGTTATTGTTGTACATGAGGAAGCTCCCTTCTGTCGGGCCGGACTCACGGCTCGGCGACGGAAAAGTCATACGTGCGGTACTGGATGGCCTCGGCCAGGTGCGCAAGGCCGATGGTCTGCGCCCCGTCGAGATCGGCGATCGTGCGCGCGACGCGCAGGATGCGGTCATAGCTGCGGGCGGTGAGGGCCATGCTGTCAAACGCCTGGTGCATGAGCTGCTCGCACTCGGGCGAGAGCGCGCAGAACTCCGCGAGCGCACGCGGGCCCATGTGGGCGTTCGTCGTGGTGGTGTCGTCCCCGTAGCGGGCGCGCTGCACGGCGCGGGCGGCGTTGACGCGCGCGCGGATGGCGCGCGA
>ERZ857965.2437-NODE-2437-length-15602-cov-6.894449_pt1 | contig 15602 bp, 29 predicted proteins | sample MGYA00519758_ERZ857965 | MGnify/ENA primary metagenome ERZ857965 (study PRJEB31778, sample SAMEA3449381) | human gut metagenome | biome: human gut; feature: human-associated habitat; material: faeces | place: United Kingdom | collected 2010/2012 ... | reverse complement strand
CAGAGTAATGTATGATATTACAAGTAAACCTCCAGGAACAATTGAATTCGAATAGTCAAATTGGCTTAAGAATGCGGTTTTTGGGAGAATTTTACTCCCATTTACTCCCGATATATTAAAGGTATCTATTTAAGATACCTTTTTTAATCGAATAATGATGTCACATATGAGCGTTTATCAGGGTATAAATCTCCATATGTATTTATTGTTGTTTTAATATTTCCATGACCAACCATCTCTTTTACAGTATAAATATCCACACCTTTATTTATAAGCATAGAAACATATGAATGTCTAAAGTCATGTATTCGTATTTTTGGTAAATCAACCAATGAGAGATAGTGTGTTAAGAATTCATTCATATGGCGATAATAATATTCAAAAGGATAGTCTTTTGTTTTTAAAAATTCTTCTAATTGAGGTGTTAACCATCTAGGAATAGGAACAACTCTTTTTGAATTCTCAGTTTTAAATTTTGTACTGATCATAAAACCATTACTTGTAACTTTTACTGTATGTGATAAGTGCAACTCGTTCTTTTGGATATTTAAATCATCAATACTTAAACCACATAATTCTCCTTTTCTTAATCCAGTATAAAATAAAGTTGTAAATATTAATTTATGTGTATCACAATCTACAACTTTTAAGAATTCTTTAAACTGATCTTCAGTCCAAAAATTGAGTTTAGGTTTAATGGATTTAGTTTTATCTATATATATAAATTGATTAACATCAATAACTTTATTTTTTATGCACCAATTAAAAAATGCATTTAATGCTGCTTCTCTTGTTCTTACTGTTTCGTTGGCATATTTCTTTTTTAAATCTAAAATCCAATCTTTTATATCGATATCTTTTATTTTAGAAACTTTTACATTTTCAAACTTGGTATATTGTTTTCTGTAATTTATTCTTATGTTTTCTAATGTAGTAGGGGAATAGCCTTTATTTTCGCAATCAACGATATATGTATCATAAACATTTTTAAATAAGTCATTCTTTGAAATAACTGTTTTACTTGTTCTCGTTAAAAGTAATCTGGCCACTTTTTCTCTACCATCTTTGACAGTTTTAGAAGTAACGGTTTTTCTGATACGTGATCCATCTGCACGATATCCTATGTTTACATCAAAAATATATCTTTTTTCTCCATTCTTTAATGTCTTTACTTTATATTCTTTAGCCATAATAAAAACACGTCCTTTCAATTTAATTTGCCTTGAACGTGCTCTATGTGGTAAAATTGAGTACGTAAAAGGACTTGAGAAATCTTTTTACATATGAGTATGTACGTGGTAGGAAACCCTTTCTTTTTTCCTACTATTGATCATCTTGGGTGAGAGCTTGATGATCATAATTACTCTCCTGTTGGTAGCAGGGGAGTTTTTTTATTTGTAAATTGAATTGATATCATATATTAGTTATACTTATATCAAGGAAGGGTGGTATAAGTATGAGTGATATTTATATTTATATTTTAGTGGTTTTAATTACAGCTGGTATATGCAGCTTATTCGGTGTCTTTTATGTCTCAAAAGTTATTTCAAATCAACGCAGGCTTGAAAATGAGATAATTGAAACAACTAGAAAGGCAGTAAGAAAATGAAATTATTAATATGCATATTGTTATGTATTGGTACTATTTTTATATGTTGCAACATCATTAGCTACCAAATAGAAACAATTGTACTAAGTCATGAAAAAAGACTTATAGAATTAGCTAAAGAAGAATTATCGAAATTATAAACACAAATCAAGAAAATTTCTTCCTAATGGAGTAATTTCGACGATTCCCTGTTCAATTTGTATTTCATTAAATTCATAGGATGGATTATTAACGTTATTTGCAATTTCATGTTTTATTTTTATATAAAATTCATCCTGTTCATATGCTAAGTAGTGTTTCTTGTCAGTAAAACTTTGTTGAAAATCAATGTTTATAAAACCTAAACGTTGCAAATTTATCAAAGAAGAACCATAATTATTCCCACAAATTGAATCGTTATAAAATAAGTAATTTTTATAGTGTACTGATCCGCCTGATTTAGATTTTAAATTTAAATTTGCTATTGATAAAATATTTGCAATTTTAAACAATGAAAGAATCGCGGCATCTTGGGAAGAAATTTGTTTTATCGCCTCTACAAAAAATGGTGTGATTTTATTTTTGCACCTATTATCGCAAGAAGATGCTATTAATTTAGCAAACATTTCTTTGAATTGCGTTTCTTCATAATAGTATTTAGAAGCTTCAATTGCTGGACCCACTATGTACATTGTAGGTTCTTTAAGACAATTTTTAGGAATATTCTCAATATTTTTATTTATTTCTTTTTTATAGTCTTCTATATATTTTTTTTGTTTTATTTTTTGCTTTTGTCCCCATACACCTAGCCAACCCAATGTACCGTCAACTAAATATCCTATATTCTCTCCAATGCTTTTTGAAGTTGGTCTAACAATATCACTAGCTACATCTTTTCCTAATTCTGCAGTTTGTTTTGCACTTTCTACAACTAATGTTGTTTCATATAATTGTTTATCTTTTTCGTCCATTTACAATCACTCCTTGCTTCTTGATTTTGATTATTTTTTGTATTCGCCATTTTTTCTTGTTTTTTTGTTTTTATCTTCTTCATTTACATAAATATGAACATTTGTTTGATTTTTTTCTTTTAATAAACCTATTATTTCTTGATTTTGTTCTTTTAGTTTTTCAATTTCGTTATGTAAATCTTCATTCGATGGATTTAACGATTCCAATTTATTGGATATTTCATCAAGTTTACTATTAATGTCATTTTTAAACTGAATGGTCTCCTCATTGCTTTTTCTTGTTTGGTAAATAGATCCTGACATGCTAAACAACGAAATACCAAATGCAACAATTGATAATCCACTAATAGTATAGTTAGTATCGGTCACTCCTAATGTTATAATGCCTTTCATATAAAGTAAGCCAATAATTGAGAAAAATAATCCAGTGATAAATAGATAAGTATCTAAATTGTCATTAAATTTATCTAGCCAATAAGGGTTTCGATCCTTTAATAACGAAAAAATTACTAAAATTACTATGACAAATACAATAAATACCAACATTTAGCATTCCTCCTTTGCTGGCTAATTCTATAAATCTAATAGATCCTTTTTCTTTTGATCAAATTCTTCTTGAGTAATAATACCCATGTCTAATAACTCTTTTAGTTGTTTTACTTCTTCATATGGGTTTGAAGTGTTATTTTCTGATTTTTCTTTTTGATTTGTTGGCAATTCTGTAGTTCTTTCAACATATCCTATATCTTCAAGCATTTGTCTTATATATCGCTTTTTTTCTTCATATTCTTCATCTGTTATTACACCACATTCGTGAAATAATTTTGCTTCGTTCATTAATTTAGGTTTATTTGAAATATCCAAAAAGGTAATAATTATTTTTTTTACTATCTCTAATTCTATAGGTATAAAAATTACTGTAGATAATTCTTTACAAATACTATATAAATAAATAAATACTACACAAATTATTAACAATGCTCCAACTAGTAAGAGTATTAACCTATGCTCTTCACTTTTTAAAAATTTTTTCATTCATATTCCTCCTTTGTAAAATCGGTGTAGAATTAGCATTTCTTTGATAATGATTCCTTTATTTTACAAGTTTCTCTATATTGTTCAGCATCAGGAACTTCATTAAATTCTATTAATTTTTCATGATTAGCTTTAACTACTTCTTCAATTTCTTTTAATGAAACTTTAAAAAATTCTTTTCGGCCATTGATCATATTTACTTTTCTATCATCAAAAGCTTTATGTAAAGCATTTTCAAGTGATGGAGCGTCATCGCTAAAAATCATAGCATGGACATCAAACTTAAATGGAACTGAAGCGTCTCCTAGTTCATCCACACGATCCATAGGTTCTAACCTTCTTGTCATTCCGATTTTGTATATTCCTTCACCAAATGAACCGATATTAGAAATAACATACACATAACCAGCACGTTTATTTGCTTCTCTATAATCGATGCTTTCTAGATTTTTACTAATTTCGGCTAATTTTTCATCTATTTCATTTATTTTTAATTGGATATCATTTTTTTCTTCATTAGTTGAGCATTTTTCTAATTGTTGAATAAATTTTTCTTTTGCATTTTCATAATGCTTCTTTTCTTTAGTAATAGATTTTCGCGCTTCTTCAATTTCTTTTTGTAACTTAGCTTGTTCACGTTCTTCTTCTCTAGCAGCTCTCATAGCCTCTTTTTCTTCCTGCTTTTTACAATTGTACTCATGTACTAGATGAAGTTCATCAATTTTTAGCTTTAAATATTTATAAGAAACAGATATTTTGGTTCTTTGATTAAGCTTATCTAAGGCTTTAGCACATTTTTTAATACGTTCTTCGATTCTATCAAAATTATTAAATTTTACTTTTGAAATCAATGAATCACATTCGTTATTAAATGCTCTTAAATACATTTTCATGTTATCATTATTCATTGCTCGACCTTTTGCTAAACTTCCATCTAAAGTCCAACTGTCAAAATAGTTAAGTGCAGTTTTATTTTTTATCATTTCTTTTTGTTTGTTTCTATTTTCTTTGATTTTTGTGGCATATTCTTCAGAATTCATACAATTGTATTTAGGTGTATAAATGCCAAAGTCCATTACATCAAGATCTAAATCCAATCGCTTGATTTCTTCTTCTTTTGCTTTAAGCTCAAATACTGCACTGTTAATATTTCTTTTGACATCCAATAACTCTTCATTTTTTTCTTGAATATCTTTTTCTACATCAAGTTTAGTTTGTTGAAGTTCTTTGATTTCGTTTTGAATATCAAACAGCTCTTTTGCACCTAATTGTTCAATTTTAGAAAGATATTCAGCATTTTCTTTTTCTAATTCTTCAATACGTTTCAATTCTTTTTTATTAAATAATCCCATTGGTTTAATCCTCCCAATCAAAATCTTTTATAACTTTCTTTAATCTACCTAAACATCTAAAGTTATCTTTTAATGGATCAATAATAATTGGTTCAAATTCAATATTCATAGGTTGCAACATTACTATTCCATTAAGCTCTTTATATTTTTTGCATGTAGCAACATTATCTTCATTGCAAAAACATCCAATAACTCCATCATCAATTTTATCTGTTCTTTCAAAAATGAGAAGATCTCCATCATTAATACCTGCATCCTTCATGCTTTCGCCTTTAGCATATTGTGCAAAATATTCAGCACGTGGATTCAATCCTTTACTAGGTACTGGAATCATGTCAATTATATTTTCATCTACGAATCCACCATTTCCACAGCATACATCTTCGTATAAAGGAACACGAGTAAAATCAATTCCTGAAGATGAATATTCGAATTCATCTTGAACTCCTACGATAATAGCAGGGGATATTTGTAAAACTTTTGCTAAAGAAGCTATGCGACTTCGCTTCATATTACTTATATCTCCACTTTCCCACCTTGAAACAGTAGCTTCACTAACTTCACATGCCTTTGCTACATCTAACATGGTTAATCCTAATTCAAGTCTTCTATTTTTTATAAATTTATTAATATTCATTATTGTCACTTCCTTTTCAAGAAATATTATATCATTTCCTTGCGTTTATGCAATGTAAATGTATTTTAAAAACAAAAACTTGCAAAAATGTATTGACTTACGTAAATGCAAGTGATAATCTTTATTTGTCAAATAAAACAGGAGGTGGTGAAGATGAATTGGATTGCACTTGAAGCAAAAACAAAAGAAGCAGGTTTGACAAATGAAGAAGTTGCAAGGAAATTATCCATTAATCAAGCAACATATTATCGCAAAAAAAGAGGGTTTAGTGATTTTTATAGGGAAGAGATAAGAATTATTACTGATTTATTAAATCTTTCTCCAGAGGAGGTAAATTATATTTTTTTTGCAGATTAACTTACGTAAACGCAAGAAACAAAATACTAAATGGGAAACAATCAAAATTTTATAAGTGAAGTTAAAACTGAATAAGTTGTTACTGTGAAGATAATAGTAGGAGATAGAGCTGAAAAAAGTCCATATATGCTGGTTAAGCAATATCGGACTAAAATAGGTAAATTCATGGGGCGATTTAAGATTTATCCTTTTTTATAGAATTTACATAATGTTGATGTTTTGAATAGTAAACAATAGAAGCAACTGTAATGTTTACACATTCTTTTAAATCTTTAATATCAAATTCAGTAAATTCTTTAATGTAATGGGATGAATCACAACCTAACCACCAAGCTCTTTTAGCAATATCTTTTATATCATCGAATATTGGTTTGTTAGGAATGCGATTGTTGATTACATTGCTAACATTTAAATCATTTTTGATTTCATCCGCTTTTTTAGGATCAAGTGATGCAGCAAAATCTTTAATGAGAATTTCAAAGGCCAATCTGAAACCTGCACCTGAAATTTTATGTAAATTCATTTTTTCAGCAAGAGATGCTTGCTTATAAGTTTCTATAAAATTGGGAGAGATATCATTAATGTATTTATCTAAATTTAATTCACTTATGGTATATGGAAAAGTTTCTGACTTTAAAACATCAAGAATATAACCGGTGCCATAAGGTTCTTGTACAGGAGTAGGTTCAACAGTGTATTTTACAAAAAATACTTCATTACATGCTTTATTTGGGCATTCACAAATAGCATGATATGTAACTGTTTGATCTTCGTACCACACTGCGTGATGAGTTAAATAAATTGGAGAAATTTTACAACCACAATAAGGACATTCTTTTACAGCTTCATTTAATCCTATATCAGGAACTTGATTATCGTCCATTGTTTTCACCTCGCTTTCTAGTTAAATTTCGATATTTCCGTACCGATAACTTAATTATAAAGAAAGAGATGAAAGATGTCGAAAAAAATTAAATAAATTACTGATCATCCAGGAGCTAACCTCAAAAAACCTCCAAGAACTAAATTAGCATTGATGATTTACTAATTACAACCAAAATTTTATTTAAGAGGTTGGTTCCTTGATGGTCAGTAGTAGAAAGGATAAGTAGTTATGAAATGGATTTTATGTATTTCAATTTTACTTAATGTTGTACTAGTTATTGTTTGTGTGATTTTAAAAGAAAGTCATGATTGGTATGAAAAATCATGGTGGGAATTAGCAAGAACTATTACCAAAGCAAAAAGGAGGGGGAAGTTATGACATCTAAAGGTATAGCAGCAGTTATTACAGTTTCTTGTTTTGTTGGTAACTGTCTTGCAATTTTAGTCAGATCATTATGAAAGGTGGTGTGAAATATGCCAGCAGTAAGAATTCCATGGTATGGAGATAAGGAATACGCTAAACGTAAAATTTATGAACTGAACCAACTTTATAAAGGTACAGGGTTTAAAGCTAAACTCTTTTCAAAGATGGTTGGAGAAGGATCTTTAAAATGTGAGGAGTACGTAATCGTTTTTTCTAAAGAAAAACAATTAATAGAGGAGGAAATAGAAATGCTATCTGTTAAATATCTTTCTTTAATATTCATGGGTAGAAGTAGAGAGTATGTTTATAGAAAGATTAGAGAACTCAAATATAAGTATAATCTGCATTATTCTCAAGCTGAACTTCCTATTGATGTTTTGATTAAAGAAGGAATCAGTAGAGAAACAATTATGGATCTAATAAAAAAGGCCGATAAGTGAAACTTATCAGCACAACATAGCAATTAAATTATAAACGAATTCAGGAGGAATTGCAAATATGAGATTAACACAAAAAGCACAGGTTACATTGTTTGGTGCTTGTGTAGCAAGTTTAATCTTTGCAGGAACTGGTTATGCTCAAGCTAAATCAGTAGAAGCAAAGTATGAAGAACAAAGCAAACAAATTGAATTATACAAAAATGAACTCAACGATATGCAAGGTCAGCTTCAAGAATATACAAAGTACAAAGCAATGTATGAATGTATGGCGGTTGAAAAAGACCAACTTCAAAAACAAGTAGATGAATTATCGAAATGAAAAGCACTAGGTCAGTTTACAATTACATATTATTGGCCAGGTGAGGACAAGTATGGAAATTTGACATCAACAGGTGTAATCGCTCAAGAAGGTAAGACGATTGCTGTTGATCCTGAAATCATTCCATATGGTTCGATTATAAAAATCAATGGAAATGAATATCTTGCGGAAGATTGCGGTGGTGCAATCAAAGGCAACAGAATAGATATTTTTGTTGAAAATCCAACGATTAAAAAATACAACGTAGAAGTATATATTAGGAGAAATAATTATGAATAAAAAAAGTATGGAAGAATTTGTTAAAGAAAACGGAACATATGACGAAAAAGAAGATTCTTATTCTTTTTCATGTAGTCAAGCTGATGTAGTAAAAGAAGATATTGATTTATCACATGAAGCTTTTGGAATGAAAATTATTATAACAAAGAACGGTTTTGGAATTAATGCGTACTTTGTTGAAGATGAACTAGCAAAAGCTGCTGAAAGTCTAAAAATATCTGTAAAGGATATTATGGAATTTGGTGATTCGGCTGTTCAACTAGTTCAAGAAGAACTAAAAAAATTAAGAAGAAAAGCAGAGTTTGCATCTTCTGTAGATCTTGCTACAAAAGCAAGTGACATGTATTCAAGAGGATGTTCAATGGAAGAAATTCATGACTTTATCATAGAAAATATGCCTGGAGAACTTCCAAAAGAGGCGCATGAAGAGCTTAAATCTATTTTGTCACAGTTTTTTTAAATAACAAGCATTATTGCTTGTTAGCAAATACAAAGGATTCCTCTATAAACATTGTATGTATATTTAAAATCACCATCCCTTTGTGTTTGCTAAGAGGTAATAATAAGCCTCTAGGCACCGTTTTTATTCATGTGATACTTCCCTGTAACATTATTTGAATAAAAAAACACAAACATTTAAAGAAGAGCAAGTGACATAAAAAAAGTATTTCTAGCGTTTTTTACTCAACGGTGCCTTATTTTTCAATAAAGGGGTGATTTATATAGATAAGATAAGTTAATAAAAAGAAGACAACAAATAAATGTCGTCTTCTAAATTCAGTTTCAAACAAATTATAGCAGTAAAAATATTAAATGAAAAGAGGAAGAAAAATGTTAGCAAAAGCAATAGAAAAAATTCAAGATTTAGCAAACGCCAAAGAAAATTGTAGTGTAGAAGAAAAAATACTTTTTGGCGAAAGATATATTCATCAAGGAGAAAATCTCACTCGTTTCACAGTACCAGAGATTGAACCTGTTGAAGTTAAAAGCCTTACAGCACTTAAAGAAATGATCAAAAGCTTCGTTGAAAATGATAGCGTAGGAATTAATGTTCATTTGCCAGTAATTATAACCGCTAGAGAAAATAATATCAGAGTATACACTTCTATAGATAATACATATGAAAGACAATTAATTTTCGTAGCAAATCCAATTGTTCCAAAGGCTATTTTGAACAGTTTCATTCCTGCTGAACAAATGATCATTAACGTTAATACTTGTTTTGTACAAGACAAAAACACTGATAATTTTATTCAAAGCATATCTAAATTATATAAAGTGAGTAAAGTTGAGGCAGTTGATAATGGAATTGGAGCACAATTGAAAGTAACTGAAGGAGTTAACACAAATGAAGCTGTTACAATCAATCCAATTGTTGCGTTAACGCCTATTGGAACTTATCCAGAGCTTAATCAAATCAGAAGAAAGTTTAATTTAAGAGTTAGCCGTGATGGAGAGGTAGCTTTAATGGTGTGTGACGAAGGAATTTTTGAAAGAAAAGTTCAAGATGAATTAAAAGATTACTTTAAATTTGCTCTTGATAAAGAAATTGAAAGAAAAGATGTAATTCTCGCTTTATAGGTGACTACTATGAATAGAAGCAGATCTATATTGGATATTGAGGGTGGAAACATCATTCGTCAAATCGATAACGCATTGGAACAAGTGATGTTCAATATCAATGATGTAAGTACGGATTTAAAAGCGAGAGAAATTAAGGTAAGCATTAGAATTACACCAAACAAAAAAAGAAATGAATTGACAGTAGGATATAAGGTTACACCAAAACTTTCACCTAAATTAAACGAACCTATTACATTAGTAAATACGAGAGAATTTGAACCTGCGACAGGTGAATTCTTAGGTTCAAAACTTTCAGAATTAGGTGGTGTTGTTCAAGGGCAAATCAATCTTGATGGTGAAGTTGCTCCAGAACTTCCACCAATTGTTGTTGGTTCAAGGCTGCAAGAAAAAGGAAAAGTAGTAAATGCAAATAATAAGTTTCAAGGGGCTATAGAATAGCTCCTAAAAAAGGAGTTATTTTATATGGGAAATATTCAAAAAAAAGACGGGTTTATATTTTATAAAAGCTTTTATGATTCAATCAACGCACTTGATGAATCAATGCAGCTTGAGGTTTATAAGGCACTTGCCGAGTATGGTTTGACAGGTGAAATGAGGGATGATCTATCACCAATAACAAAGGCACTTTTAACGGCTATGATTCCTACAATTGATAATGCAAATAAACGTTATGTTGCAAGTGTTGAAAATGGAAAAAAGGGTGGTCGACCTAAGAAAAACAAAGAGGTTGTTCAAGAAATAAAAGAAAACCTAGAAGAACCTAGACATAACCTAGAAAAACCTAAACAAAACCTAAATAAACCTAGCCGTAACCTAAAAGAACCTAACCCTAACCCCTATGTATCTGTATCAGTATCTGTATCTGATACAGATACATTGATAAAAGATAAAAAGATAAAAGAGAAAGATAAAACTGAGGAGCAGGCTCCTCGTTTAAATTACATTACTGAATGTCTTTTAAAAAAAGATTTAATCTTAGAGAATGAAGTGAGTTTTGTTGATGACCTTGTAAATACGTATCAGCAATCTTTTAACGGCATTGATATCAATTGCAAATGTGAGTACATTTTGAAAAAAATGAAAACTAAACATTTAAAAAATCGGATGAATTATTTTAAAAGCGCATTTGAAAAGAATATTTATCAGGATTTTCAAAAAGAAAGCAACTATGTAGAACCAGTTGAGAAAATACCGATTGATGATGAAGCACTTTCTATGCTTGAAAAGTACGATTAGGAGGAAAAGAGCATATGATTGTTCAGGTTGTACAGGAAAGCCCCCAAGAAAAAATTAGAATTGGTGGGACAAAGGATTGTAACAATGAGTTTATTCTTTTATCAGCAATTTCTTTGCTTGTGTATGTTTCTAAAAAAGAAAATTTAGGAGTAGACGAATTGTTGGACAATTGTCATTTAAAAATCAAAGAAATGAAAGTAAAAAATTTATAAAGTAATAAAAATGTAAAAATATTCAAATGTGAGGAGAATGAACATGGCGAAAAGAAGAGTAAAAACGTTCAAAGGTCAAAAAGAAACATTGCCAATCAAAGATAAGAGATTATTGAATTCTTTTATGAATAATCTTCTTTTAAAAAGAGATCTTGCGACAACTGATGTAAAAAGATATCAAGCTGATCGTAATTATATGATTGCCTTATTAGGCTTCAATACTGCTTTCAGAGCAAATGACCTTTTGCAGTTAAGAGTTATTGATGTAAAAAAAGGCTATGTTCATATCAAAGAGCTAAAAACAGGTAAAATGCAACATTATCGTATGGATAAAAGGCTTCATAAAGATGTTTTGGATTACATTGAAAGAAATCATCTAGCTGATCATGACTATCTTTTCAAAGGTCAAAAGAAAAAGCAGTCAGGTATTTCTTATGTATTGCCTTTGACACGTGAAATGGGCTACAAGATCATGAAGAAAAATGCAGATGAGGTCGGTGTTGTTTCTACTTTTGGAATGCATTCCCTTAGAAAAACGTTTGGATATTTTTATATTAAAAATGGTGGCAATGTCATTACTCTTATGAAAATGTACAATCACGATGAACCAGCAACAACACTTAGATATGTGTGCTGGGAAAATGATGATGCAGAAAAAGAAAGAAGCAGAGTATACATTGCTGCTACAAAGTAGAAATGAGGTGGAATAATGCCAAGAAATAAACTAACGGATATGCACAATATCTTGATGGAGCAATTAGAAAGACTGAATGATGATGATCTTACGGATGAAGAACTTCAAGCCGAAATTAAAAGAAGCAGAGCAATGGCAGATATAAGTGCTCAAATTGTTGATAATGCCAGAGTTCACATTGAAGCCGCTCAATTTCAAGCTGATTACAACAGAGAAACTCCCGTGCTTCCAAAAATGTTAGGTATTGAAGTCAAAAAATGAGCATGAGATATACGCAGGAAATGCGAGATTACATTCTTGAAATTGCTCCTGGTCGGTTGAATTCCGAAGTAGCAGATATGTTCAATAAGAAATTTGGAACGAATTTGAGTGCTAAAACTATGAAAAGCTACAAGGATAATCACAAAATTATTTCTGGGATTTCTAAAGTCGATTATTCTAGAATCAAACGTAAAAAGCTTTTGAACAATGAACAGGTCGAATATCTAAAAAAGATTTATCAAGGCATCAGCAATAGAGAGTGTACAAGACTGATGAATGAAAAATTCAATACTTCTTTTTCATGTCAGCAAATAAAGGCACAAAAAAGAAATCTTCATTTAATTTCAGGGCTTACGGGAAGATTTGAAAAAGGATCTAGACCAGCCAATCCGATTCAAAAAGGAGAACATCTTTCGGTTGAAACTGAATTTCAAAAAGGACATACTCCCAAAAACTGGGTACCTGTTGGCGCTGAAAGAAAAAGGTCGGATGGATATATTTATGTCAAAGTATCTGATGAAAGAGGTGTCAAATATTCTCACTTGATCAATTGGAAGCCAAAACATATTTTGTTATGGGAAAAGGAATATGGACCCATTCCAGAAGGTAAATCACTGTTGTTTTTAGATGGAAACAAAGAAAATGTAACACTTGACAATCTTGCTTTGATTACAAAAGCACAAAGACTGATCATGTGTAATAAGAAACTGATTTATGATGATCCCAAACTTACAAAAGAGGGAATATTGATTGCTCAAACATTAGAAGCTACTTACAAGAAGCAAAATGAGTTGAAAGAAAAAAGGAGTAAAATACATGGAAATAAAAAATCAATTAAAAGAAATGTTTCAAATGCAAAAATCATTAAATGAAAATATTTTAAAAGAATTCGGTGAACTAAGCATGACTTCTGATAAATTACAAATGGCAATTACGGATGAATTAGGAGAGTTAACTCATGAATTGAAAGGTAGATGGTGCTGGTGGAAAAAGAGCCAAAAACCTGTAGATAGAAAAAGGGTATTAGAGGAATTAGTGGATGTTTATCACTTTGTAATGACCTGGGAATTAAGATACGGACCTGTAGCTGGAGATATTAATGGAATATTAGAATACTATAAAGATGCAATTAATGAATATGAAACAGATATCAGTGCTTTAGAACTTCATAAACTGATTTGCATAGTAATATTCAGAAAAAATAAATTAATGAATTTATTAGTTTTAAGTAGAAGATTAAATTTCACATTTGATGAAATCTATCAAGAATACCTTAGAAAGAACAAAATCAATTATGAAAGACTTAAAAATGGGTATTGATTATGACTGATAAAGAATGGGTTGAACTATGCAATGAACGTCATATAAAAGTTATTGATTTTGACTATAGAAACTGTACAAGAGATGAAGCTATTGCTGCTTTAGATTTATTAGAAGAAGCACATTCTATAGCATTTCCAAATCTTTATGACGAAGATAATAAGCAACACATTATGAGTTGAAAAAAAGAAAGAGGAAGTGAGAATAAATGACAATTAGAGAATATTTTGAAAGAGAAAAACATCCTGTTGAAAAATATTTAATTCAAAGAGCAGGAAAAGCAACAATAGTTGTACCAGAAGTGGAAAAAAACAATCTAAACAATCTAGGTGGTAATCTATTAGATTGTGAAATAAAATCAGTTTCATTAGATTCAATAAATGAGTGTGATGAAGCAACGATTACTATCCGTATTTAAAAAAGAGGTAACAAATGAAACATCCAAAAAGAATTAATTTAGCAATGAAGAAGTTGATTACTGCTAATGGATTGAATCCTAAAGATTATTGGTTTCTAAAAAATACGATAGATTCTTTAGTGATAATTCATAAAGAGACAAGCAAAGTAATCACATTGAAAAAGTGTAAAAAATAGTGTGTTTTACGATATTCAATGTCCAAGGTTAAATTTTTAAGAGTAACAATCCACAAAAGTGTTGATAAATCAATAGAAAGCATGGAGTTTCAAGAATATAAAAAATTTAACACTTTTAGGGGTTATAAGTAATTTATTAAGTTATGTTTAGTGTAAAAAATTCTGCAAAACAGAAAAAAATATTGTACTTTTAAGAAATACATGGAATGGCTGAGTATAACGAACATCTTTAGCATGATTAAAAGAACTAAAAACACAAGGAGGATAACAAATGCATTTAACAATACACACATTACCAATTATTCGAAATGAAATTCGTACGTATAAGAGTCTAATCAAAGAACGTGACAAATTAATCAACGATTATGAAGCACCTCTTAAAACACTTAGAAATAAACTTTTAGAGGTTGAAGAAAAATTGGAACTTATTAAGTCTCCTGGTAAAGGTGATGGATTAGGTGGTTTTGTTCAAGATAGTGCTGACAAGTATAACTACTTGATTGATAAAAAGGATCAATTGAAAAAATCAATTGTTGATTATATTCAGTCAAATGAAAAAGATTACTTAGAAGATCTAAAACATTGGGATGTACGTATTGCTACTGTTGAGTATTATCTTAACAAGATGGATGCACTTGATAGAAAATTCATAGAGGACTTCTATTATAATCTTTCAAAAACACAATGCTTACAACGTTATAATATCGTTAACAATAAGAGTCTTTACCGAAAAGCCGACAACATCTTACTGAATTTACTAAAAAAAGATTAAAAAAGTGCTTCTATGTGGAAGATTCCCCCTTTATTTGGTGCTATTATGTTATTGTGAAGTTTTCAAAAAGATGACATCCACAATGTCAACGCTTTGTCTTGAATTCATTTACGATTGATTTGTTGTCAATTGAAGTATTATGAAAAGCTCTTGTTTCAGGAGCTTTTTGTTTTGTTTAAAAATGGAGGTATAACTTATGGCAGTTAAAAGATTGGATAGAGATGGAGCACATAGAAAGCAATTTGAAAACAACAAGAAAAGAATATATGCTACTCAAACTATATGTGGGATTTGTGGAAAGCCAGTAGACTTTAGTTATAAACATCCACATCCATTGTCACCATGTATTGATCACATCATACCAGTAGCAAAAGGTGGACATCCAAGTGATTTAGATAACCTACAATTGGCTCATATGACATGCAACAGACAAAAGAGTGATAAAATCTTTGCTAATAACACAATAAAAATCGAAAAAGTCATATCAAACAGGATACTGCCACAAATAATTGATTGGAAAACGTATCAAAGCAAAAAATAATCGTTTTTTAGGACGGGGGCATACCACCCCTAAAAACGCGTTCTCTGGACTTCACGCCGTACTGTGAATATTTTCTCACGAATTATGAAAACGGCTCTCAA
>ERZ857965.2430-NODE-2430-length-15634-cov-31.864112_pt1 | contig 15634 bp, 10 predicted proteins | sample MGYA00519758_ERZ857965 | MGnify/ENA primary metagenome ERZ857965 (study PRJEB31778, sample SAMEA3449381) | human gut metagenome | biome: human gut; feature: human-associated habitat; material: faeces | place: United Kingdom | collected 2010/2012 ... | reverse complement strand
ACACGTCTGAGCTTAAGCATCGAAAATCCCCCGTACCGATTGGTGCGGGGGATTTCTTTTTTGTCGTTGCTCTTTCTTCCCTGTTTTTCTCTTTTTGTTTTTCCTCTCTTCTGTTCCTCTCTGCTTGCTTGCCTGCTTTGTTTTCCGCCCTCTTGGTTCCCGTCTTTCTCGGTCTTCTTTCTTGTTGTGCGATTTCCTGTCGAGCGGCATTCTTTATTCCTGCGGTTATGTGTCTTCCTGCGTCTTTGCCTGCCTTTTGCGACACGCCCGGAGCAAGTTTTTTCTGATTTTCTTTGGAAAACCGTTGCCTAGAATGCCGATTCGTACGATTTTCGCCTTGTTTTTTGGTTTTCTGCGATTTGCTGAAAACGTTGGAAAATAGCGGTTTTATGATTGCGACACGCCGAGGGTTGCGTTCTTTCCGATTCTGAGTATATTTACTCCATGTGCTCAGCGAGAACAAAAACCTCGCCAAGACCAACGCCCCTTTAGCTCAGTTGGTTAGAGCAGCTGACTCTTAATCAGCGTGTCCAGGGTTCGAATCCCTGAGGGGGCACAGACAAGACCCAAGCCAATGGCTTGGGTCTTTTTCGTATTTCGGACATGTGTCCACCCAAAGCCGCGTTACTTCCTCCGTACGGAGTAAGGTAGTGCGCTGTTGTCCGCCCAGAGCGGAATCGCAATTCATCTCGAATCGCACGAATCGTAAGAATCGTTAGAGAAGAAGCAACAGAGGAAACTGCAGTGGAATACACACTCTTCACCAAGCTTGCCGCGGAATTCGTCGGCACCGCCGTGCTGATGGTCTTCGGCAACGGCGCTGTCGCCAACGCGGAACTGAAAAACACCAAGGGCTACCATGCCGGCTGGCTGAACATCGCCATGGGCTACGGCTTCGGCGTCATGTTCCCGGTCCTGATGTTCGGCGGCGTCTCCGGCGCCCACATCAACCCGGCCATGACCCTCGCGCAGGCCGTCAACGGCATGTTCCCGTGGAACGAGGTCCTGCCGTACATCATCGCCCAGCTGCTCGGCGCAGTGGCGGGCCAGCTCATCGTGTACGTCACCTACCTGCCGCACTACAAGGACACCGACGATGCCGAAGCCATCCTCGGCACCTTCTGCACCACCGACGCGCACAACGACCGCGTGAACTACTTCCTCAACGAGTTCTTCGGCACCTTCATGCTGGTGCTCGGCGCCCTGTGCTGCCTGTCCCTGCCGTGGGGCAAGGCGAACCCGGCCGCCGCATCCATCGTCGTCGGCTTCATCGTGTGGGGCCTCGTGACCTCCATGGGCGGCCCGACCGGCCCTGGTCTGAACCCTGCCCGCGACCTCATGCCGCGCCTCCTGCACGCCATCCTGCCGATTCCGAACAAGGGCGATTCCCGCTGGGGCGAGGCCTGGATTCCGGTCGTGGCCCCGATCGCAGGCGCTATCGTCGGCGCGTTCCTGTTCAAGGTGCTGTTCGCCTGAGCATTACTTTGACGATTGCCGGCATTCGTCTGGCATGCTGGCAAGGCCCGTGATTCCCTCCGGAACCACGGGCCTTACGCATAGGTGGTATGCATGGCGGTCGGCGGCTTCGGCATGTTGACTGAGACTGGTACTGTTGCCGAAGAGAGAAACATCACCATATCGGGAGGCTGGATTGAAGCGGATTCGTCGTATCATACGTGCGCTCGATCCGAAAGCCGACGCCACAATGGGCCAACGGGAACGGCTTGAGGCGTTTCGCATCCGCAGGGCCGCCGTGCTGGTGCTCGTGCTGTTCCTGCTGATCGCATCGATGACGTCCTGCAGCGTGCACGCACTGCTGGTCCGCATGACGCCGAACACGCAGACGACGGCACAAGCCACGCATTCGACGTCGGCCAAGAAGCCAGCCAAGAAAACAGCCAAAACCAATCAGCATAAGACGGCCAAAAAAACTAAACCGGAAACCAAACAATCGCAGGAAGAGCAGGCCGTCGCCAAAGCGGTGAGCGCGCAATCGGCGGCACTGGGCGACGACGAGAAAACCGCGATTCTGAACAAAGCGCAGGAAACCGCGCAAAACAGCGGCAAACCGGTGACGCAATACCATTACTGCATCGCAACCAAAGGAAACGTCGGTTCGGCCGACGAATTCGGCAACGCGGCGTTCCGCATCCTCAACGACGAACACGGATGGCCACGCGCCGGAGCCATATTCGACCAATCCACGGACGGCAACTGCGATTTCAATCTCGTGCTGTCCCAAGCGTCGGAAATGACGTCGTTCTCGCCATCATGCTCGGTGGAATACAGCTGCAGGGTCGACAACAACGTGATCGTCAACGACGACCGTTGGAACGGCGGCACGCAACAATGGCTCGCCGCCGGCGGCAACCTGGCGCGATACCGCACGATGGTGATCAACCATGAGGTCGGACACCGGCTGGGGCACATCGACAACGAAACGACCTGCGCCGGCGAAGGCCAGTTGGCGCCGCTGATGCAGGAGCAATCCATGCATTTGGACGGCTGCAAGGTCAACGAATATCCGCTTGACTCGGAGCTGTGGATCGGCTGAACGTCGACTGCTTCCCGTTATTTTCTGCTGCTTTCTGCTGTTTTCCGGACTGACCGGGTCGTCTCGGCAATTCGGCGAGACCCGGCCAGCCGTTGTCACAGGTCGAAATACGCGTCGAAATCGTCTTGGCTGATACTGCGGTCGGCCGTATCGGTCCGTACCTTACCCCAATCGAACTCCTGCAACGCCTCGACGGCGCTCATCGGCTGCGGACTGGTATGCGCGGAATCGCCCTGCAAACCAAGCAGCCACGCGCAATAGCCGACAACCTGCTCCGCGGTGACGCCATGCGCGCGCAGCGCCCCCATATCCAAAGAGCGCTCGCGTTTGGCGAGCCTGCGGCCGGCCGCGTTGTCGATAAGCGGCAGATGCGCATACCGTGGGTTTTCGGGGTTATATGGGGTGTATTGCGATTGTGGTGCGTGCTGCGATGGTGCAGAAGCCTGCGTTTTCGCCTTGCGGAATCCCGCCTTGATAAGCGCTCGGCGAATGGCGATTTGCAAGGCGTTCGACCGGAGCAGGTCGCGGCCGCGCACGATGTCGTCGACGCCCATGTCAAGATCGTCCACGACCACCACCAGCTGGTAGGAGAACAGGCCGTCGGCGCGGCGCACGATGGTGTCGCCGACGTCGCGCGCCAGATTGAATTCCTGATGGCCGAACACTGCATCATCGAATTGGACGGTTGCGCGCGGGTTTGTGTCGGCGGGCATGGCGATGCGCAGCGAATGGCGGTCGCCGTTGGCCAGCCGCCGCCGGACGGTATCCGGATCGCTGGCGATAAGCCGGCGGCACGTGCCGGGATACACCATGAAACGGTCGCCTTCCTGCGGTGCGGAGGCTGCGCGGATGTCGGCGCGCGAGCAGAAGCAAGGGTAAATCAGCGGGGTTGTGCCAGCGATTGCGCCATTGGGTGCGCTGCCGACTGCGGGGGTGTGGTCGTTGCGCTCGTCAAACGGCGAATCGTATGCGTCGTCAATCGTCAGGTTTTCCAAGCAATGCAGCGCCTCACGGTACAGGTCGTGCCGAGCGGATTGGAACACCGGATCGCCGTCCCAATCCAAGCCAAGCCAATGCAGATCGTCCATCATCAGTTCGGCCGCGCCGGGCACCACGCGCGGTTCGTCGATGTCTTCGATGCGCAGCAGCATGTCGTCGCCGCGGCTACGCGCGGACAGCCATGCGCCGAGCATCGCATAGATGTTGCCGATGTGCATGCGGCCTGATGGGGTGGGTGCGAAACGACCTGGCACGGGGTTCCTTCCTGTCGTTGGCGGGCGGTTCGGTGTTGCCGATGCAGAGACCGGTTGCGCCGATGCTTGCAACTGTACCTGCATCGGCGGCCGGAACGGCGGGTTTCGTGGGACGCGATTGTGGAATGCGTTGCTGGACGTGCCGTGACGTGCCATGCCGAGGTTGCAGCGTGCTCCGAAAACGTGCCGTCGCTGTGAGATATCTCACAGTGTGAGAAGGATATTTAGCGCATGGTGATACGGGCCGCGCGTTTCGTTTGGGGTGTGCGTAAGGTGGTGTGCGTCATCCGGTATTCTGGGTGGTGATTTCGGCAATTCGGTCTATGCGTTATCGGTATGGCCGGTCAAAAGGGGATTTACAAGGGGCGAATATGACGAAGCGACAGTTCAGTAGAGCGGAAATCGAATACCTGCGTACATTGCCGTCGATCGACGCGGTGACGGACAGCAGAATCACGTATGCGAGGGAATTCCAAATCGACTGCATGAGGCGGTATCTGCAGGGGGAGAAGCCGACTGCGATCTTCATTTCCGCGGGATTGAGCCCATCGGTCATCGGGCACAAGCGCATCGAACGCAATATCGCACGCTGGAAGCGTGACGAGGACATCATGCGCAAGGCGGCCGAAGAGCCGGAACCGCATGATACGGCTGTGGACAACCACAATGCGATGTCGGAAGTGCCGTTGGGCAAGATTCAATCGCTGGTATGCCAGGTGATGGTGTTGAGCGATCGCGTCGATAAATTGGAGCGTTTGGTGGAGGGGCTGCGCAAGGGGGATAAAATCTGAAAAAAAGTTTTCAGATTTATTGGTTTTTTCCGGCGGTTCGCGCGCATTTATCTGATACATTAAATGCGTAGACGGAGTCTTTGAAGTCCCCCTTCTACTGCCGTCTGGTTTTATAGCCCGCGCGAATTTATGACCGCTTTATCGCTTCACTTCAGGTCATCGCGCGGGCTTCTTTATACGTTGTCGGCGGTTTTCTGGTAACACTGGTATCGAAATATCAGCCGACATGCCGGAAACGGTGGTGCCGGCCGCGGACCGGCGGTCGAATGAACTTGCGAGAGGTGGACGATGACTGCATACATGGATCACAAGAACCTCGCCAACGAGGTGATCGACGATGCGCGCGCACGTGAGATCACGGACGGCGTGCATCGTGTGCTCGACCGCATCGCGGCCGCTGAGGAACAAGCCGGACGCGAAGCCGGCTCCGTGCGCCTGCTGGCCGCCACGAAGACGCGCGACATCGGCGAAATCATGGCTGCGATTGATGCCGGCGTGCGCATGATCGGCGAGAACCGTCCGCAGGAAGTGACGGCGAAGGCCGAAGGGCTGGCACGGCGATGCGCGGAACGCGGGTTTTCGCTGGGCGTCGCAGGCGCCGCGCCGGATGCTGCGGCGGAGCATATTCCATTCCACCTGATCGGCCAGCTGCAAAGCAATAAAATCGGCAAAGTGCTGCCGGTGGTCGACACTATCGAATCGGTCGATTCAATCGATTTGGCAGAAAAAATTTCACGTAGAGCCGTGGCTCGCGGTATTACTGTCGGCGTGCTGCTGGAAGTCAACGAATCCGGCGAGGAATCGAAATCCGGTTGCGATCCGGCGCACGCCATCCGCATCGCGCAGAAAATCGGCACGTTGGACGGCATCGAATTGCAGGGACTGATGACGATCGGCGCGCATGTGCACGACGAAACGGTGATTCGCCGCGGTTTCTCGCACCTGCGCAAGACCCGCGACCTCATCCTCGCATCCGGCGAACCGGGCACGGACCGTTGCCGGGAACTGTCGATGGGCATGACCGGCGACATGGAACTGGCCATCGCCGAAGGTTCCACCATCGTGCGCGTCGGCACTGCGATTTTCGGTGAGCGTGCGTTCATCTGAGCGCTTTCTTTGACTTTTTCTGTTTTTTTAAGGATTTGCGGGGCTCGTCCGCCTGGATTGCATTCGTCTGGCTTACATTCGTCTGACTTGCATTCCTCTGAAAAACGGCTTGTCTGAGCTGCGTTCCGCCGGTAGGTGGGGTGCTGCGCGGTTTGGTGCCATAATTGCCGGTTTCGTGCCTGAAACCGTTGTCTTTCTAGGGGTAAGCCCTCCTATAGGGGGCAAGGGCTTTCGTATGGCGGGTGTGAACATGGGTGTGTTCGAAGGAGAAACCCATGTTTTGGTCTGCCTCTCGATTGATGAGTAAACCCGTCCGTCTGCTCGCCCGCAGGACGGATTCCTACGTGCATGCGCATGCGGTGCTGCGTTCGCCCATGCGGCTGTTCGGTGCCGTGGCGGGCGCCTCGGCTGATTCCTATGATGCCGGTGATGATAACGATGGCATCGGCAATGGCGCCGGAGTCGGATCTGATGCCGGTGCAGCTGCCGACAGTGGTCATGCCGGAACTGTTGCGTTCGCTGGAACGTCTGCTGGAACGTTCGCTGGAACGCCGTCGTTTTACGAGGCGATTGACATTGCCGATGTGGTTCGTGCGCGCAGGCTGCGGCGGATTCGTTTCATATTGGTGCGGTGCGTGTCCGTGCTGCTGATCGTGGGCGCGGTGGTGGTCGCGTCGTTGCCGTTCGCCATGCAGGCGCATTCCGCGCGGCGCTTGGCCGAGACATCCGATTCGGCGGCTCGCACGGTTGCCGGATGGCCGTATCCGATGGCGATGGAGGAGTTGGAACGGGCGCGCGCATACAATCGGCGGCTTGCCGTGGAAGGACAGCCGGTATTGGGCGAGGCGGCCGATCCGTTCACTACCAGACCGGCTGGCACTGCCGGAGATGCTGATACCGCCGACGATTCGGCGCCTTCCGGCGGTTCCGGGCTTTCCGCGGCGGACACGGACGCGAACTATCAGGGCCTGCTGGATTCTGGCGCAGGCATCATGGGCACGGTATTGGTGCCCAAAATCGGCGTGGAACTGCCGATTCGGCATGGTACGTCCGAACCGGTGCTCGCCGTCGGTGCCGGGCATCTGTACGGCACCAGCCTGCCGGTCGGCGGCACTGACTCGCATACGGTGGTCACTGGGCATCGCGGCCTGGTCAAATCGTTGATGTTCACACGGCTCGACGAACTGCACGACGGCGATTTCATGTACATCAAAGTGATGGACGAGACGCTGGGATACGAAGTGGACCGAATCAGCGTGATCGAACCGGACGACGTCTCACGGTTGAAAATCGTGCCCGGCGAAGACCGGCTGACGTTGATGACCTGCACGCCATACGGCATCAACACGCATCGGCTGCTAGTCTCCGGGCATCGCGTCGCAATACCGCTGCCCGCGCCAGATCCGGCCGACGTGCGCGACGAACGTGCGACCGAACTGGGCGCGCTCGCCATGACCATCGTTTGCACGATGGGCGGCATGCTGTTGTGCTGCATGGTCGTGCGGTCGATGCGGCCCCGACACCGAATCATGCGGCACGCTTCCGCCTGGCCGCGTAAAGGATAAGGGGGAAGGCCGCGATTTTCGCGGGTCCGTACGTTCCCCGAACCCATCAATGGAGGGGACGGGTTTCAAAACGTTCATCCATAAGGTTCAAGGCATGGAGGCGCATAGGCAATTCGCCGCAGCGCCATGAGAGATGGACATGTCATGAAGTGGATGAAGGACCCGCTTGCCGGCTTCATAAGCCGGTGTGGCGCGCGGATGGGAAAATTCACCGCATTGCTTGTCACGATTGCGATGCTGGCCGGCACCACGGGAGCCGGCGCGACCGCGTTCGCCGACGAAACGGTGACGGATGGCGGCAACGTGGCCGCCGAATCCGCAGCGAGCCAGCCGGAATCGACACAACAATCCGATGCTGAAAACGCAGTCGGATCGGACGTTGCCGACATTGCCGGGCAAGATGTTGCCGGACAGTCCGCAACGGACGATGACGACGCACAATGCCTTACGGACGACGGCGAATCGCAGCAGCCATCGAACGAACAAGCGCAATCGCAACTGCAGTCGCAATCGCAACCGGAACAACCGTCGGAGACGATGCCGGAACAGCGGCAGCCGTGCGATAAGACGGAACAGCCGAATGAGCAGAAGGAGCAGGAACGGCAGGCGGTTAGGCAGCCGACGGCTGAGAACGCTGACGTACCTGCAAATGGTGCTGCACCGGCTCAAGACGGCGATCGAAACGACCATGCCGGCGAAAATCGCACGGATGCTGTGGCGAATGGCGATGCGGGCGCGACAGCCGATGACGGCAAAACCGGCGATGCGGACGATGCTGACAACGATGGCAACACTGCTGAAGATGCCGACGATGCCGAACACATCATGCGCGATCGCTTCACCTTCAATCGCAAAACCGTGATGCGTGCCGCGCGTAACGTCGCCGTGCCGCAGCCGGACCACACGAAAAGCATCACATACAACAACGGCGGCAAATACACGCTGAACCTCAACGTGGTGGGCAAGGATACCCGCGAAAGCCATGAGACCACGGAGAAAATCGAAGTGGTGCTCGTACTGGACACGTCCGGATCGATGAACTACTGCATGGACGGAAGCCAAAGAGGATGCAACAAATCGAATCCGAAGCGGTTGACGGCGCTGAAAGAAGCGGCGACCAGCTTCATCGACGCCACCGAGACCACCAACGACACCATCCAGGACGAAAACAGCAAAGTGCGAATCGCCATCGCTCAATTCGGGCAGACATCCGGCGTGGTGAGTTCCCTGACCAGCGATACCGCCGCTCTGAAATCATCGGTGAGCAGGCTGTCCGCCAATGGCGCGACCCCTGCGGACAAAGGCATGGCCGCCGCGCAGACGGCATTGCTGCGGGCAAGGCCAGGCGCGAAGAAAGTCGTCATTTTCTTCGCGGACGGTGTGCCGACCACGCAAAACACTTTTAGCACGAGAGTCGCCAATGACGCCGTGACAACCGCGCTCGCCATGAAATCGGCCGGCACGCTCATCTACAGCATCGGCATCTTCGAAGGCGCCAATCCGGAGCAGCAATCGTTCGGTAACAGGGAGAACGACCAAGCCAACCAGTTCATGCACGCCGTGTCCAGCAACTATCCGAACGCCACCGCGTACAACAAAACCAATTGGGGTACGGGCAGCAACCTCGGCTACTACAAGGCCACCAACAGCGCTGACGACCTGACGAAGATCTTCGACGACATCCAGAAGGAGATCACCACGGGAAGCGCCTACAGCGGCGTCTCGATCGTCGACGAGCTGTCCGAATACGCGCAGGTCGATGGCGTTGTCTGGAACATGGCCAGCATGCGGAACTTCGGCGGAGCGACTTACTACCGGGTGACCGGCGGCGTGACGCTCAACGTGACGAATCTGTCTTCGGGGGCTACGCCTCCAGTGCTGGAACGTGATTACACATTGTGGTACAGCGACGCCGGCAACGGCAAGATCCGCGTCGAATTCGCCGGCGATTACCAGCTGCTGCACAACGCGACCTACACGCTCTCGTACGGCATCGTGCCAACCGACAGCGCCTACGCGCGGGTCAATATGGTCGACGGCGGCATCAACTACGACGCGACCGGCGACGCGGGCACCGGCACGACCTCCGCAGGAAAGCCGGGCTTCCGATCGAACGCGTCGGCGCAGGTCTGTTACACCTTCGACAAGCAGTCCGCCTGCGCGGCCTACCAGCATCCCGTATTGCAGGTGCCGTCCGCCAACGTGGTCGTGACGAAACATTGGGAAGGCGGAATGCCGGCGAGCGGAGCCACATTGCGCATCGATTTCATGCAGGGCGGCGCATCGAAGCTGGGCAAAGACCTTTCCGAAGATGACGAGCTGCCTACCGGCGAATGGCAGTACACATTCCGTGGCGTGATGGCAGGCGACTACACCGTCACGGAAGGCAACATCGCCGGCTATCACGCGAAAGGCAACGTCACCTCAGTGCCGATCAGCATCACCAGAGCCGACATGTGGAGCGCGTTCGACAAGGGACAGACCGCCACCTACGAAGCTTCGTTCACCAACGTGAAAGAGACGGTGGCCGCGCTGCCGCTATCCGGCGCATCGGAAGGACGGACCTGGCTGGTCGTGGTCGGCGTCACGGCACTGGTGCTGCTGCTTGCGGGCATCGTCGGACTGGCTTTGATTGGGCGCGGACGGCCGTGACGGAACTGCCGGACGGCAATCGCAATTCTCTGATCGCAATCCGGCAATCGCATTTTTTCAATCACAACTAAAGAGCAACACAACTTACGAAACTTCCCATAAAACCAACCAATCGGCTGCGGTAACAAGGCCGACCAAACCAAGGAAGAGAGGTCTCTCATCATGAAGACGAGAAGGCTTTGTGCAGTAATCGCCGCGGCGGCAACGTTGCTGGGCGGTATGGCGTTCGGCACGGCCGGAGCGTATGCGGCCGGCAGCGCATCGATCGAAGTGCGGCATTCGCAGGAAGGGCACACCTATTCCGCGTACAAGTTCGCGTCATTGACGGTGGACGGTGACGCGGTGCAGGTCGATACGGATGCTGACTGGGTTCAAGCAGTGACCGAAGCGGTGGTCGAAGCCAATAACGCGATGGATCCGGCCGGTACCATGCCGAGCGAATACGACAGCAATCCCGCTGCATTCGCAGCCACCAAAACCGGCGACAATGATGCAGCTTGGTTCCGCGAGTTTGCGAAAGCGATGAAGGCCGGCACCGGCGTTACGGCTGACGGAACCGTTGCCGGTAATGGCGGGGCTGCGACCATCGGCTCGCTTGATGAAGGCTGGTACCTCGTTACCGACACTGACAAGGACGGCGAACTGGGTGTCAACGCCATCGTCGCCACCACGCTCAACGGTCTATCCGCCACGTTCAAAGTGAAGGGCGACGCGGTCACCGGCCAGGGCATGATCAACGCGGTCGGCGCGTTCGTGGCTAAGAACGAGAACGATCCGGACCAGCCGGGCAAGACGGCCGACTCGATCACCACCGAGGATGGTGTGGGCATCGGGCAGACCATCACCTACACCATCACACTGGATATTCCGGACGCGGCAGCAGGCTACGACACCTATCCGTACTATGTGAAGGACGTCGCATCCAAGGGTCTGACGGTCAACAAGGACTTCGCCGCGAAAATCGGCGACAAGGACATGTCGTTTACCTACGTGACCGAGCCAACTGTCGATAATGACAGTGGTAAGACCACTACTGTGCTGAAGTTCGATCTGGCCGGCAAGAGCGGACAGCTGGTCATCACCTACACCGCCGTGGTCAACAAGGACATCATCTCTGCGGGCAACCAGGTGTCCAACACCGCGGAAGTCTCCCGTGACAACGAGAACTGGACCCCGCCGGTCGTATTCGAAGCCTACACCGGCGAATTCGCCTTCCACAAGTATGGTGTCGGTGACGATGCCAACGGTCTTGCCGGAGCGACGTTCAACGTGTTCGAGGGCAGCAAGGCCGAAGGAACCCCGCTCAAATTCGTCAAGCTTTCGGACGGCGAATACCGCTTGGCCGAGGCGGATGAGAACGGCTCCTCCGCGAATGTTGTCTCCACCACCGGCAATGTGTTCATCAAGGGCCTGAAGTCCGGTGAATACACCCTGAAGGAAACCGGATTCGCGGACGGCTACGCGAAGAACTTCGTGCCGACCTTCACCGTCGAACTGACCGTGAATCAGGAGAACGGCGAATCGACCTTCAAGCTGGTCGGCGCCAACAACTTTGGTCTGGCAAGCGAGGTCGACAAGGTGATCTGGGTCAAGAACGTGAAGAACGTCACGCAGCTGCCGCTCACCGGCGCAATGGGCACCGTGTTGTTCACCATCGCGGCCCTGGTAATGGCCGGAGCCGGACTGGCGCTCGTGCTGCGCTTCCGCGAATCCGATACGCCGATGGCGGTCTGAGCGGGCCAGCAGACAGGCAACGGGGCTTGTTCGGGCGGGTGAGTCGTTGAGCGATCAACGGTTCACCCGCTTTTGCTGTGACGAATACGGGTGATTTAGGGTTTAGTACCGCCTGAAATGGTTGGAAAAACGCCATTCGTACCGGTATGATGGAACACGAAGCGAACAACGAATCGGATTGCGGCCTTGCATCGCAAACACGTATCGCAAGCGCGCATCGCAAGCCGAATCGCAAGCCGAACAGGGGAATGGCATGACGGAGGCCATTCGACTGCCGTGCGGTGGAAGGGAGCCGCCGCACGCCAAGCCGAAAGGGAACATCATGTGCAACGGTGGGGGAGCGTTCAGTCCGGAAGAAGTCGAATATCTGCGCTCGCTGCCGGTGGTGGCCGAAGCGACGTCGCGACGCATCACCTACACGGAATCGTTCAAACACAACTGCATGCGCCGGTACCATGCGGGCGAATCGCCGGTCGAACTGTTCCGCGAAGCCGGACTCGACCCATCGCTGATCGGCTATAAGCGCATCGAACGTTGTTTCGCGCGCTGGCGCAAGATTGCCTGCCGTATGGGCACGGACCGGCTGGTATCGGTTGATGGGAATGGTGGAGTGGTGCCATCGGCGTCGGCGGATGTGGCGCCGTCGGCGGAATCTGCGGAGGTTGCTCGATCTGCGGTATCGCAGCCGGTGCAGCCAACGCAACCAGCGGAAACGCAAAACAATGCGACGCTGCCCGCGCCGCGCAACGCAGCCGAAGTCCCGATTCTGTCGGGAGGTGACGTGCGCGACCTGCTCATCGCCCAGCAGGTGCGCCGCATCGACGAGCTGGAACGCGAGGTGGCGGCGTTGCGGGCGGAACTGCATCGCAAATAATCGCAAAAATCGTAAAAAATGCGAGCAATCGGCATCGTCCGCAAAGCGACGCATGTCGAGAACGGCGGGCGTGGCGAGCGGGTAGACTTGCGGGTATGAGAATCGCACGTTTTACGCATAATGATGTACCGCAGTACGCCTTCGTTCAGACCGACAAGAACGACGGCAAGGACTATCTCGTGGCCTTGAACGGCTATCCGCTGTCCGGCCAGGCCGTCGAGCCGACCGGCGAGCGCTATCCGGTGGATGGTGACGGCATTCGTCTGCTGGCTCCGGTGATTCCGTCGAAGGTGTACGGTTTGGCGAAGAATTATGAGGCGCATGCGCAGTTCATGCATGAGGCCGGTCATTCCGATATCAAGCATGCGCCGGAGGATATGGTGATTTTCACCAAGCCGAGCACGTCGGTGATTGGTCCGGATGATCCGATTGTGATTCCGCTGTGTTCGAATGATATGAATTTCGAGCCGGAGTTGGCTGTGGTGATGGGTCGTATCGCCAAGAATGTGCCGGTGGAGCAGGCCATGGATTATGTGCTGGGTTTCACGTGCGTGAATGATGTGACGTTGCGTGATCTGCAGGGTCTTGATCCGACGTGGACGCGTGCGAAGGGTTTTGATACGGCGTGCCCGTTGGGTCCGTGGATTGTGACGCGTGACGATGTGGATTGGAAGGATGCGAAGATTTCCTTCACGCTCAACGGTGAGGATGTGCCGATGGCGTCGGGTACCACGGCGAATCTGATTCACGGCATTCCTGAGCAGATCGCGGCGATTACGAGTTTCACCACGCTGCTGCCGGGCGATGTGATTATGACGGGTACGCCGAACGCGTCGGGTCATCTGGATCCGGGTGACGAGGCGATCGTGCACGTCGAGGGCATCGGCGATCTGCGCAACGTGGTGGTGCGCGGCTGATTTTCGGCTTGCTGGCGGACTTTGGATTAGGCGGGTTTGCAACGTTTCGTGATTTCGTTACGTTGCTGCCCGCCTTTTTCGTATGTATTGCGATTGCCGGTGAGCGCTGGTGATTGTCGGTGACTGCCGTCCTGTGTCGAAAGACGGTTTTGAGAAACGCAAAAAGTTGAGTGTGTGGGACTCAAGTTTTGGGAATATAATGGCGATGAAGTCGGTTGAGCATATCAGACAACGACATATGCGTCCGAACGCCGGTCCGGTAGCGAAGGCCGGGCGGCCGGGCGCGAACCATGGAGGATGATATGGAACAGAAGTTCACGCAGATGGCGCAGGAAGCGCTTTCGGACGCCGTTCAGAACGCGGCGGCGCTGGGCAATCCGCAGGTAGACACCCTGCACCTGCTGGACGCGATGCTGCGTCAGGAAAACAGCATGGCCCGCGCGCTCATCGAAGCGGCAGGCGGCAACGCGCAAAACGTGAGCGCCGAAGTGCATCAGGCGATGCAATCGCTGCCGAGCGCCAGCGGATCGACCACAACGCAGCCGGACGTCAGCAGGCAGCTGTCGGCGGTGCTATCGCAAGCCGAAAAAGAAATGCAACGGAGGGGAGACGAGTACGTCACCGTCGACCTCATGCTGGTCGCAATCGCGGCCGCGAAACCTAATCAAAGCGCGGACATCTTGGAAAAGAACGGTCTTACCGCGGATAAGCTGCGTAACGCCCTGACCGCCGCGCGCGGCAGCGACCGCAAGGTGACCAGCGCCGACGCGGAAGGCTCGTACAAGGCTTTGGAGAAGTACTCCACCGATTTGACGGCCGCCGCGAAGGAAGGCAAGCTCGACCCGGTGATCGGCCGCGACCAGGAAATCCGCCGCGTCATCCAGATCCTGTCCCGCCGTACCAAGAACAATCCTGTGCTGATCGGCGAGCCTGGCGTCGGCAAAACCGCCGTCGTCGAAGGCCTGGCGCAGCGCATCGTCGCCGGCGACGTGCCGACCACCCTGCAGAACAAGAAGCTTATCTCGCTTGACCTGGGCTCCATGGTGGCTGGTTCCAAGTACCGTGGCGAATTCGAGGAACGTCTGAAGAGCGTGCTTGAGGAGATCAAGAAGGCCGACGGGCAGATCATCACCTTCATCGACGAGATCCACACCATCGTCGGCGCGGGCGCGGCCGAAGGCTCCATGGACGCGGGCAATATGCTCAAGCCCATGCTGGCCCGTGGCGAACTGCGCCTGATCGGCGCCACCACACTGGACGAATACCGTGAGAACATCGAAAAGGATCCGGCGCTCGAACGTCGTTTCCAGCAGGTGTTCGTCGGCGAGCCGAGCGTGGAGGACACCGTCGCCATCCTGCGCGGCATCGCGCCGAAGTATGAGGCCCACCACAAGGTGACCATCGGCGACGACGCGCTGGTCGCGGCGGCAACCCTGTCGAACCGCTACATTTCCGGACGCCAGCTGCCGGACAAGGCCATCGATCTGGTGGATGAGGCCGCAGCGCACCTGCGCATGGAACTCGACTCCTCGCCTGAGGAAATCGACGAACTGCGCCGCCAGGTGGACCGTCTCAAGATGGAGAAGTCGTACCTGCTGGGCAATCCGAAGAACGACAAGGCCGCGGAAAAGGCCGAAGCGGAACTGGACGACAGCGCCAAGGACCGTCTCGCCGATTTGAACCAGGAAATCGCCGACAAAAGCGAAAAGCTCAACGGGCTGAAAGCGCGTTGGGACGCCGAAAAGAACGGCCACAACCGTATCGGCGACCTGCGCAAGAAGCTCGACGAGCTGCGTACGCAAGCCGAAAAGTACGAGCGCGAAGGCGACCTGGCGAAATCGTCAGCCATCAACTACGGCGAAATCCCGGCCATCCAGAAGGAAATCGCCCAAGCCGAGAAGAACGAGGCGGAATCGGGCGGAGCCGACAATGCCAACGCCGACGTGCCGATGGTCCCCGACCGCGTCGACGCCGACTCCATCGCCGAAATCGTCTCCGACTGGACCGGCATCCCCGTGGGCCGTCTTATGCAGGGCGAAAACGAGAAGCTCCTGCACATGGAGGAGTACCTCGGCAAGCGCGTGATCGGCCAGAAGGAAGCCATCCAAGCGGTTTCCGACGCCGTGCGTCGCTCGCGTGCCGGCATCTCCGACCCGAACCGTCCGACCGGATCGTTCCTGTTCCTCG
>ERZ857965.2418-NODE-2418-length-15693-cov-2.945709_pt1 | contig 15693 bp, 15 predicted proteins | sample MGYA00519758_ERZ857965 | MGnify/ENA primary metagenome ERZ857965 (study PRJEB31778, sample SAMEA3449381) | human gut metagenome | biome: human gut; feature: human-associated habitat; material: faeces | place: United Kingdom | collected 2010/2012 ... | reverse complement strand
CGAGGCCTACGGGCGCATCTGCCAGCGCTGCGGCCTGGAGTACCGCGCGGTCGATGCGGACTCCGGCCAGATCGGCGGCAAGGTCAGCGTGGAGTACATGGCGCTTGCAGATTCCGGCGAAGCCGAGCTGGTCACCTGCCCGGAATGCGACTTCGCATCCGATACGGAGGCTGCGGCGTGCGTGGCGCAGCCCACGGAGCACAAGGTGGACGCCATGGAGAAGATCGCCACCCCTGGCGTGCATACCATCGCCGAGCTGGCGGACTTCCTGAAGATCCCCGAGACATCTACGGTCAAGGCGTTCATCGGCGCCAACAAGGATGGCAAGCTGGTGGCGCTGTTCGTGCCGGGCGACCACGAGGTGAACGATATTAAGGCGGGAAACCTGATCGAGGGCTTCCGTCCGGCAGCGGACGACGAAATGGAGGCCGCGGGCCTGCCGAAGGGCTCCATCGGGCCGGTGGGTCTGCCGGAGGGCATCACCGTGTACGCGGACCTCAGCCTGCGTGAAATCGACCGTTGGGTGGTGGGTGCGAACGAGGACGGCTACCACTATGTGGGCGCAAAGCAGGGCGAGGACTTCCAGGTGGATGTCTGGGCGGACTTGTGCATGACGAAGGCCGGCGACCCGTGCCCGAAATGCGGCGCCGCGCTGGATGGCTGCCGCGGCATCGAGGTCTCCCAGATCTTCCAGCTGGGCGACAAGTATTCCCGCACCATGAACGCCACGTATCTGGACAAGGACGGCAAGGAGCAGTACTTCCTCATGGGCTGCTACGGCGTGGGCATCAGCCGCACGCTTGCGGCCGTGGTGGAGCAGCACCACGACGACAACGGCATCATCTGGCCGGTCTCGCTGGCTCCGGCGCAGGTCATCGTCATCCCGCTGAATGCGGATAAGGACGAGAAGGTCCGCACCGCCGCCGAGCGCATCGTGGATGCCATGCGCTCGAACGGCGCCGACGTGGCCATCGATGACCGCAAGGAGCGTCCTGGCGTGAAGTTCGCGGATGCCGACCTGATGGGCTGGCCCGTGCAGGTCATCGTGGGCAAGCGCGGCCTGGAGCGGGGCGTGCTGGAAGTGAAGATCCGCGCCACCGGCGAACGGGCGGACGTCCCGTTCGGCTCGCTGCTGGAAGCTCGCGCGCTCATGCGCCACTACCAGGGTTCCACCAGCGCGTATTTCAAGGCGCTCATCAAGGGCGAGATTATTCCCGAGAAGGATTAGCCCGGACAGACGTCCCCCAAGCGCCCGCCGTCCTGTTCGGCGGGCGTTTTTCTACCGGCACGGCCGGATCCGCGGCCGCCTCATCCCGATCCAGGAGCATCATGAATCTTTCGCATCTCTACTATTTCAAGAAGCTCGTGGAAGTTCAGCACTACACGAAAGCGGCGCAGGAGCTTTATATTGCCCAGCCCACGCTTTCGGCCGCTATCTCGGCGCTCGAGAAGGAGCTGGGCGCGCCGCTGTTCCAGAAGAAGACGCGCACGGTGCGCCTGACGCCGTACGGCCAGGATTTCTACCGCTATGTCAACGTTGCGCTGCAGAATCTGGACAAGGGCGTCGACCTGGTGGAACAGCGTGCCGGCCTGCGCCGTATGACCGTGCACATCGGCGCCATCTATGCGGTGCAGGATCTGGATTGGGCGCGCAACATGAAGCGCTTCCGCGCGTCCATGCCCACGGCCGTCACGTTGGATATCCGCCAGGACCGTTCGCAGGCGCTTATCAAGGGGCTGAAATCGGGCCAGTACGACGTGGCGTTCATCGGCACGCCCAGCGACGACCCGGCTATCGTGTCCGTCCCGTACCGCACGTTCGACCTGGTGCTGGCCGTGAACGAGAAGAATCCGCTGGCGGGCCGCAAGTCCGTGACGCTCTCGCAGCTGCGTCCCTACCACCTGCTGTCGTATGGCGAGCGCAGCTCCGTGTACCGGGAACTAGTGGGACCGTTCGAGCGCAACGGGCTGGATCCCGACCTGTCGTATTCCGACGGTATCACGATGTGCTCCATGGTGGAGGCTGACCAATCCCTGATCGCGCTTGTGGTGAAGTCGTTCCTGCTGCAGGCCTTCGACCATCTGTCGTTCGTGCAGGTGGAGAAGATTCCCCAGCGGTCGCATAAGGCGTACCTGACGTATCGGGATGACGAATACAGCCCGGATATTGTGAAGCAGTTCGTGAAGTTCTTCAGCGAGAATGCGCCCATCGCCTTGGCAGAGGGCTGCAAGGCGGACCAGGCGTCCACGCTGCGCGGATAGGTTCTTCACCCGCAAGGACGTGCCGATGTGCAATTGCCGCTCAAGGCGCACGGTTCGTCCTCGGGCATGCGCCGGTTGATTGCGCGCATGCCGATCCGCCCGGCTACTCGGAGGTGTACTCCAACATCTGGTCTACGGTGATGAACTTGTAGCCCTTTTTCTTCAGGTACGGCAGCGCCTTTTGGAGCGCTTGGATGGTTTGGGAACGGTCGCCGCCACCGTCGTGCATCAAAACGATGTCACCCGCCTTCGCGGACTCGATTTGCGCTTCGATGCTGTCGGCGCCCGGAGTGGCCCAATCCCGGGTATCGATGGTCCAGTTCACCTCTGCGGAGATCAGGTCGTCGACATTCTTCCATACCTTGAACGGGAAGTTGCCGCCCGGTGCCCGCATGACGGTGCTGGGGTCCGTGCCGAGGGCATCTTTGATGGCTGCCAGCCCCTTTGTTACCTCGTCGCGCTGTTCGTCCTTTGTCATGGTGGCAAGCGTTACGCCGTTGCCGCTGCCGGCGGCATGGTCCCACGTATGCGTGCAGACCAGGTTGCCCTCGTCCGCCTCGCGCTTCACCAGCTCCTTGCCTTTGTCGGTAATCTGGCTGCCGATGGCGAAGAACGTGGCCTTCGCATCGTATTTCTTCAGCAGGTCCAAGATCTTATCCGTCTGGCCGTCATACGGGCCATCGTCGAACGTAAGGCAGATGACCTTGTCGGATCCGACGCGGGGGTAATAGTGCGTGTATACGCGGTCGATGGGCTTCTGTGTGACGGACTTGATGACGGCTTTGCCAGAGGTTTTGCCGATTAGTGCCGTGCCCACGCCGTCCCTTCCTTCGGACGTGACTTTGCTCAACGGGCCGGTGCCCTTTTCCACCTTCTTGCATTTGATGGTGTAGTTTGGATCAGTTTCCGTGTCCTCCGTAACGTCGTCGCCGTCGCCGATGGTGACCTCGTCTCCGTTGGAGATGGTCCGGTCGATGTCGTTCGATTCATCTCCGTTCACGGTCAGCTTGAAGGGCTCGCCTCCTCCTTCGCGCAGGACGCCGCCCTTGACGTCTACGAAGTCTCCCGCTTGGTACGTGATGCCGGCCTGCGATACCGCATGTTCTACGGTATGGCTGCCGGAGATGGAGACAGATTGACCGTTCACGGTGACGGTGATGGGTGCGGACATCTGGTGGTATGCGAACAGACTGATGGCGATGATGGCGCAGACCACGACGGCAACGCCGATGACCAGCTGTTTCCGGGACCTCTTGCGATTCATGGTCTGCGGGCTCACTGCGGCCCGCATGGGCCGGACGTTGTCGCGCGCCAGTTCGTTCGGCCTGCTGTTGCCGTTCGCGCTTCGTGCGGGATAAGTATTGCGTTTCTTGTCCATGTTCCATCTTCTTTGCCAGAAGCCTCTATAGCGGAACCTACAGTGGCACGCAACGCCGCCTTATGCAATACGAATTGGTGATATTCGTTAATTTCACGAAAGAGCGGAATGAGCCTTTCGGCTCGCTAATCCTCCGGCGCTTCGCCCCATGCCTTGAAATCGGGTACGTCGATGCCGAAGCGGCTGAGCATCTTTGCGGCAAGATGATGCTCGATGTCCCGGATGCTTTGCGGATGCATGTAATACGTCAACATCGGAGGGATGATCTGAACGCCGGGGATGGCGGCAAGCTGCGCCATGTTGTGCAGGTGGATAGGGGACAGCGGCGTTTCGCGGGCGGCGAGCACCAGCGGGCGCTGTTCCTTCAGCGTGACATCGGCTGCGCGCAGCAGCAGGTTGTCGGAATAACCGCTGGCAATGCCGGCGATGGTTTTCATGGAACAGGGCACTACCAGCATGCCGGCGGTCCTGAATGTGCCGCTGGAGATGGCGGCGTCCAGTGCGTCTTCGGTGTAGTACACGTCGGCAAGCTGCGTAATCTCGGAAAAGGCGATGCTGCTCTCGTATTCCGCCGTCAGCTTTGCGGCCTCTGTGGCAACCAGGTGCACTTCCACGTCGTCCCGTTCGTGCAGCACGCGCAGGCAGTGGATCGCAAGCGGCGTGCCGCTTGCCCCGGTGATGCCTACTACCAGGCGCTTCTTTTCCATGGCGATCCTTCCTCGGAATAACGGAGAGGGCGGCGCGGTGATGCGGCCGCCCTCGTTCATGGTATTCGGTTCACCGGCAATGCCGCCGGCGCGGTGCACGGCTTACAGCCACTTCGACGGATCCACTTCCTCGAAGCGCGCCCGATGGAAGCGGTGTTTCTGATCGTACGGCACGGTGCAATCGAATATGGTCTTGCAGGCAATGCCGTGGTCGCGGATGCTCGGCGACATGGTGGGGTCGTTCGACGGGTCCAACGGATGACAGCGCACGCCCGGGATGCTGATGATGTCCACGTCCGTCTGGCAACGCGTGTTCATGGCCCAGATGACGTCGTTCATGTCGAAGATGTCCACGTCCTCGTCTACCAAGAACACGTTCTTCAGCTCGCTGAACGACGAGAACGCCAGCAGGGCGGCTTGACGTTGCCGACCCTCATCGGACGGCATGCTCTTCTTGAATTGCAGTACGGCCAGGTATTTGCCGCCGCCACAGCTGGCACAGTAGACGTTCTGCACCTTGCCGGGCAGCGCCGCCTCCTCCATCTGCAGGATGGATGCCTCCGTGGGGATGCCGGCCAGCGACACGTGCTCTTCGGACGGGCCGATGCACGTGCGCCAGATGGGATTCTTGCGCGTCGTGACGGCCTTCACCTTGATGATGGGCACAGCCGGGTTCGCCGGACCGGTGTAGCCGGGAAATTCGGGCATGGCGAAGCCGCAGTGCGAGTTTTGGTCCTCTTCCACTCGGATGCCGGGCAGCAGCTCGCCTTCGATGACGTACTCGGCATGCGCGATGGCGCGCTCGTTAATGGTCAGGCAGTCCGTCAGGTCCACCGGTTCGCCGCGCAGTGCACCGGCGATGGTCAGTTCGTCGAAACCCAGTGGCGTGGTGGGCGGCTCGAAGCACGTGCCCATTTCAATGGCCGGGTCCACACCGACGCTGATGGAAATGGGCAGCGGCTCGTTGCGCGCTTCCGCCACCTCGAAGAAGTGGCCGATATGGCGCGCGCCCGGCACCATGTAGATGCTGATCTCGTCAGCACTCTGCAGGCACAGGCGATGAATGGTCACGTCGTGCACGCCCGTTTCCGGGTCCGTGGCATAGCACATGCCCATGGTGATGTACGGGCCAGCGTCATCGGGTGTGTTCGTGCTGGCGGGCAGCAGCTTCCTGATATCGAAGCCCGGATCGTCCGCCTTATAGACCACCTCATGGCATGCGGCCGTATCGGAGGGAACCACCACGGGGTCCAGGGGATGGTTCACGGCATCGTTCAGCAGGAAACCCAGGCGCTTCGGATCGCTGCCCAGCAGCAGTCCCACGCGTTCGCGGCTGCACAGCGTGCCAATGACGCAGCGTGCGCCCGGGAAGCCTTTCAGGTTGTTGAACATCATGGCAGGTCCTGTCTGCGTGGGACGCTGCACGGTGCCTCCGGCGCCCACGTGCCGGTAGACGCCGGCCAGTTCATTGATGGGGTCTACCTCCACGTCCGTCTCCACCAGCTGGCCTTCGTGCTTGTCCAGGAATTCGAGTGCGGTGCGCAGGTCGCGTACCTCTTTGTTCATGGCGTGCTCCTTACTATTGTTTACGGTAATGCCCGGCGGACGCTATCTCATTATCCGTTCGGGCCGTATGCGGCGGGGATACGGTCTCGCCTGTCGACGGCGTCTTCCGCATGCGCCGATGGCGGCAACAGCTTGCAGATGCGTTCGGCAATGCGCGCCGGAGCTGCGGCGATAGCGTCGATGAGCTGCGGCGAAGCGTTATCGATATGGATGCCGCACGTGCAGGATACGACGCAGTTCCTTCGGGCGGCCACGGCCTTCGCCACCTCCGCAGCCACGACGTCGTCCTTATGGCCGGTGCGGTTCAGCACGGATACGGTTGCGGAGCGCCCGTTCCCGGTAAGGCTGGGGCGGGGGATGGCAAGCACCGTGCAGCCGATATGGGCCTTCTGGCCGCCGGAGAGCGAAAGGCAGACGTCGCGGCCCATGGGCACGATATGGCAGGTCAGCGGCTGGCCGGCAATATCCATGGCGAGCTGCAACGGCCCCTCCTTTTTCCGATGGCAGATGCGTTTATTGCAGTATATCAGCGATTGGCGCGGGTATCGTCTGCGTGCATCTATCCCGCTGAAACCATGTGCATGGCGAATGGATGGGACGGCGCTCTTTACCGCGCGCGGCGTTGCGCTGCATGCCGCGCCCGACGTCGGGGGGAAATGATATCGGAATAGCAGCATATCCGGCTACATGTAAAAAAGATGGCGAAAGGCCCGTTCGCAGCTATCGGAGTTTCCGAAGACTTGTTATCGGGGGGTGCTTCCCGCAGTGTTCGACTATCGCAAAACACCAGATGGAATGTGCAATACAAATAACCGATACCCAGTGATAGAAATCGCGTGCAAGTAATCCTATTTACTCGCTCAGGTATTGAGCAGTTAAATCGGTCGCAGAACGAATGAGACTTCCTCGGCACAGATGCCGGGGTGTTTTTCGATGGGGTGGAACGGGTTTGGAGAGCGTGACGCTGGATACGGATGTGCTGATTATCGGCGGAGGCACGGCAGGATGCTTTGCAGCTTATTCCCTAGGCGGTGCCGACGTGGATGTCATCGTGGCGGACAAGGCCGCCATCAAGCGGTCCGGCTGCCTGGCGGCCGGCGTGAACGCCATCAACGCGTATATCACCCGCGGGCGCACGCCGGAATACTATGCGGATTACGCCCCTGGGCGATGCGAAGGGCATTGCCCGCTACGACCTGCTGTTTTCGCTCTCGCAGCGCCTGAACCACTGCGCGAAGGTGCTTGAGGACGAGGGGCTGGTCTTCCAGAAGGATGCGAACGGAAACTACGCCGAGCGCGGAACGCGCAACGTCCGCATCAACGGCGAGAATATCAAGCCCATTCTGGCACGTGCAGCGCGCCGCCAGAAGAATGTGCGCGTGGTGGAGCATGTGAATATCACTGACTACCTGTTACGGGGATCCGGCGGCGCGGCGCGCATTGCCGGTGCCGTGGGTTTCGGCGTGAACGACGGTCGTGCCTACATTATCCGGGCGCATGCGGTCATCTGCTGCATCGGCGGTGCGGCGGGACTGTACCGCCCGAACAATCCCGGATTCAGCCGTCACAAGATGTGGTATTCGCCCTTCAACACCGGTGCAAGATACGCCATGGGTATCCGCGCCGGCACCGAGATGACGACGTTCGAGATGCGCTTCATCGCGCTGCGCTGCAAGGACACCATCGCTCCCACGGGCACCATTGCGCAGGGCGTGGGCGCGAAGCAGGTGAACGCTCGCGGCGAAGTCTACGAGACGAAGTACGGGCTGGCCACCAGCGAGCGCATCTGGGGCACGGTGGAGGAGACCCGGGCCGGCCGCGGGCCGTGCTACCTGCATACGGAGGGGATTTCCGCCGATCAGGAGCAGGATCTCTACCGTGCCTACCTGAATATGGCGCCTGCGCAGACTCTGCGCTGGGTAGAGCAGGGGGTGGGTCCTGCGCAGCACGACGTGGAGATCGAGGGCACGGAGCCTTACGTGGTCGGCGGGCATACAGCAAGCGGCTACTGGGTGGACGAGCATCGCCGCACCACCATCGCCGGCCTGTACGCCGCAGGCGATGTGGCGGGTGGCGCGCCTCAGAAATACGTGACGGGCGCGCTGGCGGAAGCGGAGATTGCGGCGGAATCCGTGCAGGAGTATCTCGCGGCGCGTCCGGCGGCTTCACGCGAGGCGGACGCGGCTGTGGCGGCGAAGGCGCATGCCATCGTTGCGCGTTACGAGGAGCATCTGGCGGCGGAATCGCAGCTCATCAATGCGGAGCAGGTGGAGGAAGCCATGCAGAAGATCATGGATCAGTACGCCGGCGGTATCTCCACGGGCTATCGCTACACGCAGGCGACGCTCGCCGAAGCCGACCGCGGCATCGCCGGCCTCCAGGCGCTTGTTCCCACGCTTGCGGCTTCCGATGCGGACGAGCTGCTGCAGATTGCGGAGGTGCGCGAGCGCCTGGAGGTCTGCCGTGTGCTCATCGCCCACCTGGGGGCGCGTAGGGAAACACGTTGGCATGCGTTCGCGGAGAATGCAGATTTCCCGGATATGGATCCCGCCTATCGGAAGTACGTCAACTCGCGCATGGTCGACGGCAAGATTCAGATCGTCTTCCGTGATCTTGTGGGAAAGGGGCAGCATCTTGAGCATCTCGATTAACGCACGGGCGTGCACGGCCTGCGGGGCCTGCATCCGGGTTTGCCCCGGCAATCTGATTCGGCAGCGGACGGACGGTGTGGCCGTAATACGCCATCCCGAGAACTGCTGGGGGTGCACGGCCTGCCTGAAGGAATGCCCCAGCGGCGCCATCGTGTATTTCCTGGGCGCGGACATGGGCGGGCGCGGCACGACGCTGGGCGTTGAGAGCACTCCCGAGCATGCCGTCTGGACGTTCGCTCGCGCGGACGGCACGCGATCCCGCATAACCATCGACAAGAAGCAAGCGAACAAGTATTAGAGGAAGGATCCCATGGCTCAGAAATCATCGCATCTGGACGCGCTGGAGGCGGAGTCCATCTACATCATGCGCGAGGTTGCCGCCGAATGCGAGAACCCCGTCATGCTGTACTCCGTCGGCAAGGACTCGTCGGTCATGCTGCACCTGGCGCTGAAGGCCTTCGCGCCCGAGAAGCCGCCGTTCCCGTTCCTTCACGTGAACACGACGTGGAAGTTCCACGAGATGATCGAGTTCCGGGACCGGCAGATGGAGAAGTACGGCCTGGACCTGATCGAGTACATCAACCGGGACGGCGTGGCGCGCGGCATCAACCCGTTCGACCACGGCTCGGCGTACACGGACATCATGAAGACCCAGGCGCTGAAGCAGGCGCTGGCGAAGTACGGCTTCGACGCCGCGTTCGGCGGCGGCCGGCGCGACGAGGAGAAGAGCCGCGCGAAGGAGCGCATCTTCAGCTTCCGCAATGCGGCGCAAGCGTGGGATCCGAAGAGCCAGCGCCCCGAGATGTGGAAGCTGTTCAACACGCATATCAACAAGGGCGAATCCATCCGCGTGTTCCCCATCTCGAACTGGACGGAGAAGGACATCTGGCTGTACATCCAACGCGAAGGCATCGAGATCGTGCCGCTGTACTATGCCGCCGAGCGGCCCTGCGTGGAGCGCGACGGCCAGCTGATCATGGTGGACGACGACCGCTTCCGCTTCCTGCCCGGCGAGAAGCCCCGGATGCGCAAGATCCGCTTCCGCACGCTGGGCTGCTATCCGCTGACCGGCGCCATCGAATCGGATGCGGATACGTTGGACGAGATCATCGACGAGACGCTGGGAGCGGTGGAAAGCGAGCGCACGACGCGCGTCATCGACAAGGACGGCGGCTCGGCGAGCATGGAGAAGAGGAAGCTGGAGGGGTACTTCTAAGATGCGCGACCTACTGAAATTCATTACGTGCGGGTCCGTGGACGACGGCAAGTCGACGCTCATCGGGCATCTGCTGTACGACTCGAAGCTCATATACGCCGACCAGGCACGTGCGCTGGAGCTGGACTCGAAAGCGGGCAGCCGCGGCGGCGAGATAGACTACAGCCTGCTGCTGGACGGACTGTCGGCGGAGCGCGAGCAGGGCATCACCATCGACGTGGCGTACCGCTACTTCACCACGGACAAGCGCAGCTTCATCTGTGCCGACACGCCCGGCCATGAGGAGTACACGCGCGACATGGCCGTGGGCGCCAGCTTCGCCGACCTGGCGGTGATCCTGGTGGATGCAAGCCAGGGCGTGCTGGTGCAGACGCGCCGCCATGCGCGCATCTGCGCACTCGTGGGCATTCGCAGTTTCGTGTTCGCCGTGAACAAGATGGACTTGGTGGGCTACAGCGAAAGGGCCTTCCGCGCCATCGAGGACGACATCGACGCGCTGGCCGCGGAACTGGGGCTGGAGCATGTGCAACTCATCCCCGTCAGCGCCACAGAAGGCGACAACATCACCACGAAGTCAGACAACACGCCGTGGTACACGGGAAAGGCGCTGCTGCCGTATCTGGAAACCGTGGATGCAGACACCGGGTCGCGCGGCAAGGGCTTCTACCTGCCCGTGCAGCGCGTCAGCCGCCCGGACCGCACGTTCCGCGGCTTCCAGGGCCAGGTGGAGGCGAACCGCGTGGAATTGGGTGACGAGGTCACAGTTCTGCCTTCTGGCGAGAAGGCGAACGTGAAGTCCATCTTGGTGGCCGGCAAGGAAGCCGCCGAGGCACGCTTCGGCCAGCCGGCGACGATCCAGCTGGATCGCGAGATCGACGTTTCGCGGGGCTGCGTGTTGGAGCGCGGCTCGGGTTTGAAGACGGCATCCAGCGTGACGGCCACCATCCTGTGGATGGACGACGAGCCGCTGGCGCCTGGCCGCGACTACTACGTGAAGCTGGGGACGCGCGAGATTCCCGGCATGCTGACGCAGATCCTGTATTCAATCGACGTGAACACGGGCGCGCGCCAGAAGGCCGAGGCCCTGGAAAAGAACGAAATCGCCGTGGTGCGCCTGGCGTTCACGGAGCGCATCGTGGTTGACGAGTTCAAGAACCACCGCACGATGGGCGAGCTCATCCTGATCGATCGCGTTTCGCACGCCACATCCGCATGCGGTGTGGTGGAGCGCGTGGAGGATGCGGGCGAAAACGCCGGCGACAGCAGCTTGCGCATGGTGGTGAAGGCCCAGCAGGGCATCATTGTGGAGTTCCCGCTGGGCGACGCTGCGAACGGGTTCACGCTCGACCAGGTGAAGGCCGTCGAACGCCTGCTGGTCACACGCGGCCGCGATGCCTACCTGTACGTTCCGGACGCGCAGTCGCATGTGACGGAGGTTGTCGCGCATCTGAATCGCGCCGGCGTCACGGTGCTGCTCGCGCTTTCTCCGGAGGCAGCCCGCAACACGCCGCGCCGCAACGACAACCTGGTCTTCCGCAGCTGGCAGCAGAAGGCGGGCAGGGACCCGGAGGCCATTGCCGCGTACATCGAGCGCATGACGTCCGGTTCTGCCCGCGTTGAGCCCGGCGGAGGCTACATCTGATGGCGCAGAAGTACGGATTCAATACGCGTGTCCTGCACGGGAACCCGGAATCGCGGTTCGCGGACGGGTCCCCATTGCCGCCGATTGCGCAGGTGAACGCATTCGCGCATTCCAGCGCGGAGAATCACGAGGCCGTTTTTGCGAACCGCAAGCCGGGCTTTGCCTACACCCGTGTGGCGAATCCGACCGTGGCGGAGCTCGAGCGGGTAGTGAACCGCATGGAGGAAGGCGCGGCCACCGTTGCATATGCGTCCGGCATGGCAGCCCTGACGGCGCTGTTCGTCAGCTTGCTGCGGGAAGGCGACGAGATCGTGTCCGCACCGTGCCTGTACGGCGGTACCGTGGAGCTCATGGGCGTGCTGCGGCGCCTGGGCGTGCGCGCGGTGTTCGTGGGGGAGAACACGCCGGAGGCGTTCGAGCAGGCAACCGGCGATTCCACGCGCCTGCTGTTTACGGAGACCATCGGCAACCCGTTCCTGGATGTAGCGGACATCGCCGGACTGGCGGGTGTGGCTCACGCGCACGGCATTCCGCTTGCGGTGGACAACACGGTTACGACGCTGTATCTAGTGCGGCCGCTGGAGCTGGGTGCGGACTTGGTGGTGAACTCCACGTCGAAGTTCATCGACGGCAGCTCGAACGCGCTGGGCGGCACGCTCACGTACAGCGGGCGTTTCTCTTGGGACTTCGCGAAGTTTCCGGGGTTGGAGCCGTTTGCGCGTTTCGGGCCGTTCGCGCTGGTGGTGCGCTTGCGCAACGACGTGTCGCCTGCCTTGGGCGGGTGCCAGTCGCCGCAGAACGCCTTCTACACGCTCGTCGGTGCGCAGACGCTGGGCGTGCGCATGGATCGCATCTGCGCCACGGCGCAGCAGCTGGCGGAGCATCTAGCGGCGGAAGCCGCTGCTGGCAGGTTCAGCGTCCGCTATCCGGGATTGTCGGACGACCCCGGACATGATCTGGCAGAGCGGCAGTTCAACGGGAAGTTCGGCGGCATCTTCACGCTGCGGTTGGGAACGAAGGAACGGGCATTCGCGTTCCTGAACGCCTTGGAGCTGGCATCCATCGTCTCGAACATCGGCGATGCGCGGACGCTGGTGGTGCATCCCGCCACCACCATCGCGGCGCATTTGAGCCCGCAGGAGCAGGAGGCATCCGGCGTGTTCCCGGACATGGTTCGCGTATGCGTGGGGTTGGAGGATGTCGCGGACCTGATTGCGGACTTCGACGCTGCGCTTCGGAAGATCGAGGAGGAGAAATGACCGAGAAGGTAGATTATGCCACGCTGAAACGCGGGGGTTTCATGCGCCAGAAGCAGAAGAACCGCTTCTCGCTGCGCCTGCACGTGGTCGGTGGCGCACTGAGCGCCGAGAACCTGCGCTCCATCTCCGCCGTGGCGGACAAGTACGGCAACGGCACGGTGCATCTGACCGCGCGCCAGGGCGTCGAGATTCCCTTCGTGCGCCTGGAGGACGTGGAGGCCATCCGCGCAGAGCTGGCGCAGTACGGCCTGCGCCCGGGCGTATGCGGGCCGTGCGCCCGTACGGTCACGGCATGCCAGGGCAACACGGTATGCCCGTCGGCCAGCATCGATGCGCAGGATATCGCGCAGAAGCTGGACAAGCGTTATTACGGCGTGGAGATGCCGCATAAGTTCAAGTTCGGCGTCACGGGATGCGCGAACAACTGCCTGAAGGCGGAGGAGAACGACGTGGGCATCAAGGGCGCCCTGAAGGTGAAGTGGCTGCCCGACCCGTGCATTGCATGCGGCGTCTGCGAAAAGGCTTGCCGTGACGATGCGCTTCATTTGGAAGACGACAAAGTGGTGGTGGACTACGGCACGTGCGTCAGCTGCGGCCGCTGCGCGAAGGCGTGTCCCACGGATGCCTGGGAAACCAAGCCGGGCTATTCGCTGTTCTTCGGCGGCCAGTTCGGCAGCCAGCTCATCAAGGGGCAGCCGGCCATTCCCGTGGTAGAAGACGAAGAGCAGCTGTTCCGCGTGACGGATGCGGCCATCGGGTACTTCCGTGACCACGGCGTGGCGGGTGAGCGCTTCGGAAAGCTGCTGGAGCGGACCGGCCGCGAGGAATTCAACAAGACGATCAAGGAGGCTTTCAATGGCTGATTTCGAAATCGCAGATAGCGTGGATATCACGGACGTGGTGTGCCCGGTTACCTTCGTGAAAACGAAGGTTGCGCTCGAGGAATTGGATACCGGCGATGTCCTGTCCGTCCGGCTGGCGGATGGCGAGCCGCTGCAGAACGTGCCCCGCTCATGCAAGGAGCAGGGCCATCAGGTGCTGAAGCTGTCGGACAACGGCGACGGCACGTACACCATGCTGGTGCGCAAAGGCGAGGATGACGAATAGCAACGTCACGGGAGAAAGGTAATTAACATGCAGATTACAGTTGCCGGTGAGAAGAAGACGTACGACGACGGCCTGACGGTCAAGCAGCTCATCGACGCGGAGAAGTTGGACAATCCGCTGTACGTCACGGTCTCCCTCAACGACGAGTTCGTCCGCTCGGACGATTTCGACACCACGGTCATCAAGGACGGGGACGTGGTGGAATTCCTGTATTTCATGGGCGGGGGTGCCTGCTAGATGGCGTTCACGAACGAACAGCTGGAGCGCTATTCGCGCCACATCATCTTGAAGCAGATCGGCGTCAAGGGCCAGAAGAAGATCAACAACGCGAAGGTGTTGATTATCGGCGCCGGCGGCCTGGGTGCGCCGGTTGCGCTGTATCTTGCTGCGGCGGGCGTGGGCACCATCGGCATCGCCGACGCGGACGTGGTGGACCTGTCGAACCTGCAGCGCCAGGTCATCCATACCACGCCGGATGTCGGTATTCCGAAAGTGGAATCCGCTGCGAACAAGATGCGCGCCATCAACCCGGATATCACGGTCAACACGTACCAGGAGTTCGTGAGCTCGTACAACATCATGGACCTGATTGAGCCATATGACTTCATCGTGGACGGGACGGACAATTTCCCAGCGAAGTTCCTGATCAACGATGCGTGCGTGCTTGCCGGCAAGCCGTTTTCCCATGCGGGTATCATCCGCTTCAGCGGGCAGCTCATGACGTATGTGCCGGGTCAGGGCCCCTGCTACCGCTGCGTGTTCCAGACGCCGCCGCCGGCCGATGCGGTTCCCACGTGCAGCCAGGCGGGCGTCATCGGCGCTATGGGCGGTGTCATCGGCAGTCTGCAGGCCATGGAGACTATCAAATACATTACGGGCGTGGGCCAGCTTCTGACGGGACGTCTGATGACGTACGATGCGTTGAAGATGGAATTCCGCACGGTGAAGATCTCCCGCGATCCGCACTGCGCCGTTTGCGGCGGCCATCCCACCATCGACCACCCCATCGACTACGAGCAGACCGCTTGCGATATGAAGTCGCACGCATAGGGGCGGGTTCATGTATACCGTGAAGCTGCCCCAGACTGCGTACGAGCAGATACTCGCGCACGCACGCGCCTGCTTGCCGGAAGAGGCATGCGGCCTGCTGGCGGGCCGCATACAGGGCAATGTGAAGACCGTCGAGCGCGTGTACGAGAACGCGGACCATACGAACGTGCACTTCACCATCGACCCGCGCGACCAGCTGGCAGCGGTGAAGGATGCGCGGATGCGGGACCTTGCCATGATCGGCAATTTCCATTCGCACCCGGAGACGCCGTCGCGGCAGTCCGAAGAGGACAAGCGCCTGGCATACGATCACTCCGCCAGCTATCTCATTTTGAGTTTTATGGAAGACGAGCCCGTGTTGAACTCGTTTCATTTCAACGGCCGGGAATCCACGAAGGAGAACCTCGTCATCGAGTAGGAGAATGCGACAGGAACCGTTGCGATAGGCGGATACGCGCGGAGTGCACAGCGCTCGCGCGTATCCGCCTATCTGTGTAACAATTCTGAAATATAGGGCTGTTATCCACGTCATATTGATTTTCATTGCATAAATTGACTCCACATATTGTGATGCTAAGTAGCCATATCAGGTTATTTAGCGGATATATCCCAACGAGCTGGCAGAAATGCGCCATACTTTTCGGGCAGGAATCCCCTCGCTGATGCGACGATGCCGAGATTCGATTGGTCGTAGGCGGAATGAGCGGGTGCGCACCGGGCGTCCGTGCCATATCGAAGGGCGCCGACAGATAGGGAGACAAACGTGAAAGTTGGATTCATCGGTGCAGGCAAGGTTGGCTTCTCAATGGGGAAGTATCTGGCCCAACACGGCGTGGAAATTGTCGGATACACCAG
>ERZ857965.2404-NODE-2404-length-15764-cov-3.716214_pt1 | contig 15764 bp, 12 predicted proteins | sample MGYA00519758_ERZ857965 | MGnify/ENA primary metagenome ERZ857965 (study PRJEB31778, sample SAMEA3449381) | human gut metagenome | biome: human gut; feature: human-associated habitat; material: faeces | place: United Kingdom | collected 2010/2012 ... | reverse complement strand
ATCCTTGCCCTCTCCGTCTGCTCCGCAGACACCTCTCCCAAAGTGAGAGGCTTTGCCATCCCGCAACGTTTCCGGGAATCCCGGAAACGGATAAAATTCCAGAAACTCCCGCTAACTCAACCGGAATAGTCATACTTATTTATCCGACCCGCGTCTGTTTCGCACGGGTTAGCAGACACAAATTTGTAACTTTTTGCTGGCGGAGTGCACAAACTTTTGGGGGGATATATTGGGCAATCCCTACAAGAAATGGCTGATTTTGGATAGAAACAGACGCAAATTCCGTTTTTGTGTCCATTTGGACACTTGCATGGACAAGGCCAAATTTGGTAAAATAATGCCAGTGCAAGGGCCGGGTGGCCAGGCGGAAAAATCAGCGCCCCGCCACCGAATGACACCTTTTGCATCCCGGACTGTGTAGGATAGTACCAGCAGCCGGGAACACCCCGCAAAACTGAAAACTTTGGCAAACCTGGCGTGAGCCGGGGACGCAAAGCTTGGAGTCTTTTGTGCTGGCATTCCCCGGAGGGAAACGCCAGAAAACCAGAAGATAGTTCGGCTGCATTCAACACCGCTGTGACAGGCGGGGTGCGAATGCGGCTTTTTTTGTTGCGAGGCATCGGGAATGGACACGACCCCGGACTCTATCGACTCTATCCCAAAGGAGGGCATGAAAAATGCGTAAAAATCTTGCAAAACACACGGCGAAAAAGCTTCCGCTGGCCAAACGGGTGCTTGCGTTGTGCTTCGCGCTGATTTTCGTGTGCAGCTGTCTGCTGCCCGCCTTTGCAAACGGCACGGGCGCGGAGCTTGAGACGCCGGGCACCGAAGTAGTGGAGGCCGCCGACCCCGGCACGGAGCCGGAACCCATGGATCTCTACGACGAGCCCGCAGCCATGGACGATCAGGTGGAAAAACCCGTCGTGGACGACGAGCCCGCAGCCATGGACAATGAGGTGGAAAAACCCGTCGTGGATGACGAGCCCGCAGCCATGGACAATGAGGTGGAAAAACCCGTCGAGGGCGGCGAGCCCCCCGTGGCCGATGACACCCCTGCCAAAGAGGGCGCGACGAAGACCACCACCGACGCAAGCGGCAACACCGTCTATGAATACGACACCAGCGGCACGACGTTCCCCGATGACGACGCGGCCGCGCTCCCCGATGGCGACCAGATGCAGGTAGACGCGGCGTTCTCCATCCCCACCAACATCTACCACTTCTGGCTCAAGAAGATGAGCAGCTACGACCTCGCGGACATCGCCGACGCCGCCAAGACCGCTGAGATGACCGTGGAACAGTATCTGGCCATGTACGGCACCGAGAAAGGCTGCTACCACATCATGACCGCCGCCGACGGCGCAAACCTGAAAGACTATCAGTTCGCAAACCCCACCTCCAACGATGACCCCGAGGGCAACAGCCGCACCTTTGCAGGCTGGTACTACACCGACGATCTGGGCGACGAGCAGAAGTTCGTGTTTGACGAGTGCCTGTACGTTTCCGAGGGCACGACCGTGGAAGTCTACGCGAAGTGGACGGACGAGGAAGCCGAGGAAGACGAAGAAGCCGAAGAAATCAAGAAAGATGACCCCGCAGCTGCTCAGAAAGCAAAGTTCAAACAGTGGTATCAGAATCTGATGGACTGCACCAGCGAGTATACGCTGAAATCTCTTGCCGAAGAGTATTTTGCAACAGAGGGTTTCTATACCTACCTTGGTTCTCTGCCCGATGAAGAGCAGGAAGTGCTTTGGGATAAGCTGGAGCCTGTGAATCAGCCGAAAGACGATACCGCAGAGTATGAGGAAGAAACTCAGGACGACGGTATTGCACTGCTGAGCATTACTGCACCGGATAAAGTGCAGAGCATCCATGTGGGCAAGAAGCTTGTGCTTACAAGCAATTTGAAGGATTATGGCGGATGGGAATCGGACGGTTATTACTGGTACTATCGGCATTACACAGCAGAGCACGAGTGGAAGTCGAGTGAACCGTTGGTTGCGACAGTCGAAAGTGGTGTTCTTTACCAGACTGAAAAGGCGACTGTAACAGGTGTGAGTGTTGGACAAACAACAATCACGCACACGACAAAAGGCTATTATGTCGATGACAACGGAAACAAACATTATGATACTACAACGCATACGGACACCTATACGATTCAGGTTGTGCAAGAGAATGTGGATCTTGGTGATGATAATGGTGCTCAGATATACATTCTGAAAACGCCCACAAGTGACCCGAAGAGTAACGCAACAGACCAATGGACTGACAAACACTGGAACGGCAAGGTGAATACCTACGGTGCAGAGTGGACAGATAACAAGAATATCTTTTCTTACCCCGCACAGTATGTTACACAGTGGCCGGATGAAACAACATTACCATATTGGTTGCTTACAAGCCCCGGAACTACAGTAAAGGGTCATAATTACTTTGAAGAAGTCCGTACAGCAATTTTCAGTGCATATAAGAGCAAAATTGAAAACCAGATAAAAAAGCAGTTGGAAGAACAGGGGCAAACGGTGACAGATATTAACCTGACCGAGGATGATATTACCCAAATCAAAGTTACGCCCTACAAGATTTCCAAAGGCAACGGCACGAATCCAGATAAGCACATTGATTGCACGATTGATATTGTCAACAATAAGGTCTATACCGCAAAATTCTGGGTGATGGAGCCAGGTGCATTAAAGTATGAAATGAAAGACTCCACGACCTACCTGAAAGGGAACAGTGTCAAAGAGACGAGCAATGCAACGATTGGCGATGCCAAACCAGTTGGTGGTGTGACCTATGTGCTCAGAGGCTGGTACAAAGAAAACTCTTCTCATGAGGGTGCTGCCGACGAGCCAAATGCTGCTAATAAGGATGAGCTTATCACAACATGGGACTATACGCCGTCGAAAGAAGAGCTTGCTGATGGTACAGTTAACTTCTACGCAGTGTATGACCGTGTGAACACGGACTTCACCGTAAAGAAAGAAGTGACCGGCTGGTTCGGCGACAAGACCAAACAGTTTACATTCGCAATCAGCAGTGATGCTGGTACTGTAACTGTAAAAAAGGATGGTGTAGCTGTTACCAATGTAACGAATTTCACGCTTAGTGATGGCGAAACGGTTAAAGTCAGCGGCATTCCGGCAAATACAATCATCACTATAACAGAGGAGCTTGATGATGCTGGATATAATACAACAGCATCTGGTTTCAGTCAGGCACAAACTACAACAGAACGAATATTCCGATACAAATTCGTACAGGAAGATGAAAAGTTTGTTCTGAAACCGGTAGACCAGGATGGCAATGTAACTGGGGATGAAGTCAGCAGTACCACAATCGTTGTGCAGAACGAAAAGGAGGGCGAAATCGACAACGGTGTCCTCCTCGACACCCTCCCCTACATCCTGATCCTCGTGGTCGTCGCGGGCGGCGGCGTGCTGCTCTTCCTCCGGAAACGGAAGAACGACGACGATGAATAAGCCAACTTCCAAGCCAAATAAAATCACGAAAGGAGGTGGATGGATGGCAAAAGAAAAAGCCAAAGGAGGCCCGCAGCCCGCACAGCGCCTGCCCGGCGCGGAGGATGCCTGCATCAGCCAGGAGCAGCTGGAGATCGTGGAATGGTACCGCAAGGTGAAGTTCCGCAAGAACCTGCTCGGCGGCGTGGATGAAGTGCAGATGTGGAAGAAGCTGGAGGAGCTCTACGGCCTGTACGAAAACGCCATCCGGGCCGAGAGAGCAAGGTATAACGCCCTGCTGGAAGCCCATACCCCTCCCGGAGAGAACCATGAGGAGGGATGTTGATGGCGAAAGCCGCAAAAACACTCCCTCCGCAAGACCCGCTCACGGCAGGGCGCAGAGCCCTGCACAAGCGACGCAACGCCGCGCAGGACCGCCGGGACGCGCTCAGTTTACTGGGCCGGGTGGTGGTGCTGGCGGCAGCCGCGTGGGTGCTGTTCACGCAGGTGTTCCTGCTGACACAGGCCTCCGGCAACAGCATGTTCCCCGCCGTCAAGGACGGCGACCTGCTCATCGGCTACCGGCTGCAGGGCACTTACGCCAAGAACGACGTGGTGCTCTATGAGCAGGACGGCAAGCTCCGGGTGGGGCGTGTCCTGGGCCGCGAGAACGACCTCATCGCACTGGACGATTCGGGAACGCTGATCGTCAACGGCTCGGCCCAGAGCGGCGAGATCCTTTACCCCACCTACGCGAAAGACACCCTCGAGTACCCCTACACCGTCCCCGCGGACAGCGTCTTCATCTTGGGAGACTACCGCACGCAATCCGAGGACAGCCGGGATTTTGGCCCGGTGGCCCTCACCGACGTCAAAGCAAAGGTGATCACCCTGCTGCGGCGGCGGAGCTTGTAAGTTATTGAAAATATTGATATAATATTTAGGAGGAATCCACATGAAACTCAAGAAACTGTTTGCTGGTGTCGTGGCTGCGGCCATGATCGCCACCATGTCCTTCCCCGCTTTTGCTGCACGTACTCCTAGCACTTATGCCACCAATGGTGATAGTAAGATTGCTGTGAGTGAGGATGGTACGTTTACCATTAAAAAGGCATACGCATCCAATAATGGTGCAACCGCTCCGAAAGAAAATTTCACCTTGACTGCTACGAAAGTGAGTGTAAGCAAGTCGAGCATTAGTGATACCGAATTTAAGGCTGCGGGTGCGTATGAGCTGACCATCCATGATGCGACATTTGAAAACGGCGATATTACTGATTTCAATGTGAAGCTGCCTAATTATGGTAAGCCGGGCGTTTTCGTTTACAAACTGCATGAAAATGACAATGGCACCGCCGGTGTTACTTATGATAATAACGATTATTATCTGACTGTGTATGCTTTTAACAAGGCAGATTCTACCGCTAAGGTTGAAGCAAATGATCTCCAGTATGCCGTTCGTCTGGATCGCGGTCTGCAAGGAAATGAAAACTTCGAAAAGAAAGTTGACACCATCAACAACAGCTATACTGCTGAGCCGCTGACCATTACTAAGACTGTTAATGGTAACATGGGCGACCGCACTCAGCCTTTCGAGTTCAAGGTTGTTTTCAATGCTGACAAGACTGTGAAGAGCTCCATCAGTGTTTCTGGTGATCACGGTGAAGTGACTGGTGTGGCTTTGGACGATAACAACACCTTTACTTTCACGAATACCGCAACTGTTAACTTCACTCTGACTCATGGCCAGACCATGAACTTCCTGAACCTGCCCGAGGGCGTTACCTACAAGGTCGAGGAGGTCAATGTTCCTGCAGGCTACAAGACCTATATCAACGGCGCGGATACCACTGCGACAGCAACTGAAGGCACGATTGGGAACACTGCTGTGACCATCGGCTACGAGAACGTGAATGGCGATACTACCATTGACACCGGTGTTATCCTCGACAATGCTCCTTACATCCTGATGCTGGCCGTTGTGGCTGGTGCTGCTATGACTCTGGTCATCAAGAAGCGCCGCGAGGAAGAGTAATTGAACACTCTCTCCGCAAACACTTTTAAGAGCCTCTGGCGATAACAGCAGACCTTGCGGAATGCCAAAGCCTCTCACTTTGGGAGAGGTGTCTGCGGAGCAGACGGAGAGGGCAAGGATGCTGCCAAAGAGCCAGACACACAGCGATACGCACCCTGCTTGTCAGAGCCATCGTATCGCAACGCCGCTGGAGTAATTTCACCGGGCTTGCCCTCTCAGGCGCTGACGCGCCAGCTCCCCCAAAGTGGGAGCCCTTGGCAAAGAGGTGACGCTCTCCACAAACACTTTAATCTAACTCGCAATTCTCTGAACAAGAACCAACATCGCAAGCTGACTGGAGGTGGGCTGTATCACTTGGCAACGTGTAGCGCTGCGGACAGCCGACTTCCTGATCAGCGCGGTGGTGGTGCTGTTCCTCCTCACGGCGGGCGCTTACTCCGCTTATGCGCTGTGGGATAACAACCAGGTCTATGCCGCCGTGGATAACGTGCAGGGCGAGCTGCTGCAGTTCAAGCCTGCCGCCGATGGCGAGAACGGCGCCTCCTTTGAGGAGCTGCTGGCCATCAACTCGGACGTGAAAGCCTGGCTCACCCTGGACAACACCGCCATTGATTACCCTGTGGTGCAGGGCGAGAACAATTTCAGCTACATCAACACCGATGTCTACGGCGACTTTGCACTGGCCGGCAGCATCTTCCTGGATTCCGATTGTGATGGCAGCTTCCACGATCCGTATTCGCTGCTGTACGGCCACCACATGGAAAACAGCAAGATGTTTGGAGATCTTGACCTGTACAAGGACGAGGCGTTCTTCAACGAGAACACCACCGGCACGCTGGTCCTGCCCGACCGCACCTACCACTTACAAATTTTCGCCTGTCTGCTGGTGCCCGCGTCCGAGGATGCCATCTTCGACGTGAACCAGTGGGACGCAAACCTGAACGGTCTGCTCGATTTCGCACAGGAGAACGCGCTGCACCTGCACTCTGACACGCTGGACACCGTCCGAGCGCGGGAGGGGGCACAGGTGCTGGCCATGTCCACCTGTTCCACGGAGTTTACCGATGCAAGAACCATTCTTCTGGCGTGGATGACAACGCCGGAGCAGTAAAGGAGGGGATGAAATGAAGATCCGAAAATTCGCGGCGGCGCTGCTGGCACTGGTGCTTTGCCTGAGCCTGAGCCTGCCCGCGGCCTTTGCGGAAGCGCAGCAGCGTGTGGAGCTGAAAAACTTGACGGTCAACGTCAAGTGCACGGGCAATGCCATCCCCGACGAGCAGCTCACCATCCGCCTGACCCCCCGCAAAAAAGCCCCCATGCCCGGCGATGCCGCCGCACTGGAAGCGTTCGTCAACACGGCGGACTGCACCCGTTCCAACGGTTATATGACCACCGCCACATTCCCGGAGACATTCGTCTTCACGGCCCCCGGTACCTATGAGTACGAGGTGGCCCAGCAGAAAGGCAGCTCCCTCAACGGCACTTACGACACCCGCACCATGGTGCTCCGTGTCACCGTGAGCTGGAGCGGCGACACGCTGGTGGCCGTGGCCAAGGTCTATGAGGCTGGCCAGTCCTCCAATGACAAGGAAGACAGCATCCTGTTCCACAACACGTTCAACAACTCCGCCCCGGACGACCCGTACGATCCGCCGTATATCCCGGGTGACCCCTACATCCCGGACCCGAAGCCCACGCCTGTGGTGCCTACCCCGGAGACCCCGGTGAACCCGCCGGTCCTGGACGCGCGGCCGGATACCACCCCCACGGTGTCCACGGCGCCCACGGTGCCCGTCGCGGAAACGCCCGTCAATCCTCCGGTGGCTGACGCGCGTGCCCCCAAGCTGATCCAGACCGGACAGCTCAACTGGCCCGTGCCGGTGCTGGCAGGGCTGGGCACCCTGTTCCTGGCGGCTGGCGTGATCCTCCTCACCAAGAAGAAAGAGGATGACAATGCGTAAAGCATCCCCGGGCGTCATCTGTGTCCTGCTGGGAGTCGTCTTGCTGCTGGCGGCGCTGGGCCTCTACGGCTACAACCGCTGGGAGGACGCTCAGGCCGGTGCGGAAGCCCAGACCGTCGTACAGGATCTACAGGAAAAAGTCGTTGAACAAACGCAGAGCGCAGCCTCGGCTCCTGCCATCGACACCAGCTCCCTTGACCCGGAGCTGCCCGTGGTGGAGCTGGACGGCTACGAATATGTGGGCACTGTCTCCATCCCCGCCATTGGCATCGACCTGCCGGTGATGAGCGAGTGGAGCTACCCCAAACTCAAAATTTCCCCCTGCCGCCAGTTCGGCTCCTCCCGCACCGATGATCTCGTCATCGCGGCGCACAACTACGAGTCGCATTTCGGCAAGATCGGCACCCTCGCCCTGGGCGATGAGGTCCGTTTCACCGACATGGACGGCATCGAGAACCACTACACGGTTTCTGCCATTGAAGTCCACGACCCCACCGATGTGGAGGCCGTGGAGCACAGCGGCCACGACCTGGTGCTGTACACCTGCACCTATGATGGCAAGACCCGCATCGTCGTCTTCTGTGACAGAAGCGCTTGAAGACATTCTCGGATTCCATTCCCGCACCCCCGCACCGGAGACGCCCGGTGTGGGGGATTTGTTTTTGTTGGGACGAAACCTCTCCGTCATCTTCGCTTCGCCCGATGCCACCTCTCCTGTCAGGAGAGGCTTTGGCATTCCGTGACGTTTTCCAGCAAACGCAAATCAGTTTCATCGAAAACGAAACCTCTTTGCCAAGGGCTCCCACTTTGGGGGAGCTGGCGCGTCAGCGCCTGAGAGGGCAAGCCCGGTGAAATTACTCCAGCGGCGTTGCGATACGATGGCTCTGACAAGCAGGGTGCGTATCGCTGTGTGTCTGGCTCTTTGGCAGCATCCTTGCCCTCTCCGTCTGCTCCGCAGACACCTCTCCCAAAGTGAGAGGCTTTGGCATTCCGTGACGTTTTCCAGCAAACTTCAATCAATCTCAGCAAAACGACACCTCTTTGCCAAGGGCTCCCCCAAAGGGAGAGCCTCTGGCGAAGAGGCTTTGTGCATATCCCCAATTCACACAGGCATATACTATACGGACACAACCAAATGGGTGGGAGGGAACGGTATATGTTTGTGGTAACGCTGAAAAAGGCCGGGCTCAAAAAGGTGGGCGTCGGCGTGATATGCTGTGCGTTGGTGGTGTTCAGCGCGGTGCTGGGGCGGTACATCAGCGGGCGGAGCGTCATGGCGGCCGCCGCGGCCAGCGGCAACAAGATCGAGAGCGCCCAGGACATCCAGACCTGGTTCACCGGCTATGGGCTGGACGTGGACGCGGCCACCATCGCCGCCGATAAGGTCAAGATCCCCCGCAGGTGGGACGACAGCTTTTCGGCATTCAACGGGGTGGTGCAGCAGAGCGGCATGGACCTGACCCGCTACAAGGGCAAGACCGTGGAAAAATGGACGGCCCTGCTGCCCGCCGTGAGCTATGGCGTGCTGCTGGTGTACAAGAAAAAGGCCATCGGGGCCTACCTGCTGGAGAAGCCCTCTGGCGTCGTCACCGGCCTGAAAGACGCCCAGACCGCTATGGCCATGCAGGAGGCCACGGAAGTCTCGGGGGAAGATTTCAGCGGCGATTGGGGCGAGCGCCATGACGAGGAGCTCGGCGCCTCCGGGCAGGCCATGGAGACCTCGGGCGAGGATTTCAGCGGGGACTGGGGCGAGCGCCATGACGAGGAGCTGAACGCCTCCGGCCAGAGCCAGCAGACCTCCGGCGAGCCCGAGACGCCTCTGCCGGAAGCGGCCCGCTATACGGACCTCCCGCTGGACGCCGAGGGGTACCCTGTCGAGTGAGTGGGAAAGTGAACAAAAGTCTTTCCCAAAATCAGAAAATTGTGCAATGATGGTACTTTTGATAAAAGATTATGTTCAATTATACCAAAATTTTCGCGGAAAAATCGGCAATATGAAAGGGTGCAAAAAGAACGACTAAGGTTTATAATAAGAATAGTAACATCCCGCAATAAACCAGGGTTTTTATTGCAGACGGGGCCGCGCGGCTGGCCCGTTCCGTGGATGGATAAGTAAGGAGAAAATGATTATGAAAGAATTCCAGTATACCGTTAAGGATGCATGCGGCATCCACGCACGCCCCGCCGGCCTGCTCGTGAAGCTGGTCAAGGGCTACGCAAGCACCGCTACCCTTGAAAAGGGCGGCAAGACCTGCGACCTGCGCAAGCTGATGGCTCTGATGGGCATGGGCGTCAAGCAGGGCGATACCGTTACCGTCAAGGTGGAGGGCGACGATGAGGCCGCTGCCGCAGAGGCGATCCAGAAGTTCCTGAGCGAGAACGTCTGATCGCGTGTAATGTCGTGATGAGAAGCCCTCGCGGGAGACTGCGGGGGCTTTTTCGTTTCCAGACGCAAGAGATTTGAGTGATAAGGAGAAATGAACGATGCAGGTGGGTACCGGTAAAAGCATTCTGAACGGCATTGCCATTGGCAAGCTGAAACTCTACAAGAAAAAGAATACGACCATCTCGGTGGCCGAAGTGGCCGACACCGCCGCGGAGATCGAGCGTTTTGAGGACGCCCGGGCCAAGGCCATCGACCAGCAGACCGCCCTGTACGAGAAAGCCCTTGCCGAGGCAGGCGAGGACATCGCCGAAGTGTTCAACATCCACGCCATGATGCTGGATGATGACGACTTCGTGGACGCCATCAAGGAGATCATCAACGGCCAGCGCCGCTGCGCCGAGTATGCCGTCAAGACGGCAGGCGACAACCAGGCCGCCGTGTTTGCCGCCATGGACGACCCCTATCTGCAGGCCCGCAGCGCCGATGTCATCGACATCGCGCAGGCCATGCTGGACATTTTGCAGGGGGTGGACAACGCCAGCCTGCAGGGCACCGAGCCCAGTATCCTTGTGGCGGACGACCTGGCCCCCTCGGAGACGGTCCGGATGGACAAGAGCCTGCTGCTGGGCTTCATCACCCGGGAGGGCAGCTCCAACAGCCACACGGCCATCCTGGCCCGCAGCATGAACATCCCCGCCCTGATCCAGTGCAAGGACATCCAGGACGACTGGGACGGCAAGATGGCCGTGGTGGACGGCTACAACGCCTGCGTGTATGTGGACCCCACCCCCGACCTGCTCCAGAGCCTCCGCGCCCGCCAGAAAGAGGATCAGAAAAAGCAGGTCCTGCTGCAGGAGCTCAAGGGCAAGCCCAACACCACGCTGGACGGCAAGACCATCAACGTGTATGCAAACATCGGCGGCATGGGTGATGTGGGTGCCGTGCAGCAGAACGACGCCGGCGGCGTCGGCCTGTTCCGGACAGAATTCGTCTACCTCAACTGCAAGGACTATCCCACCGAGGATTACCAGTTTGAGGCGTACAAGCAGGTGGTGGAGAGCCTGGCCCCCAAGAAAGTAGTCGTCCGCACCTGTGACATCGGCGCGGACAAGACCGTGGACTATATGCAGCTGGACCACGAGGACAACCCCGCTCTGGGCTACCGCGCCATCCGCATCTGCCTGACCCGGAAAGACTTCTTCAAGACCCAGCTGCGGGCCTTGCTGCGGGCTTCCGCTTACGGCAACATGAGCATCATGTTCCCCATGATCACCAGCCTGCGGGAGCTGCAGGACGCCAAGGCCGTGCTGAACGAGTGCCGCGCGGAGCTCACCGCCGAGGGCGTCAAGTTTGACCAGAACCTCGAAGTGGGCACCATGATCGAGACCCCCGCCGCCGTCCTCATTGCGGACGATCTGGCCGAGGAGTGCGATTTCTTCTCCATCGGCACCAATGACCTCACCCAGTACACCTGCGCGCTGGACCGCCAGAACGCAAAGCTGGAGCCGTTCTTTGACCCGCATCACCCCGCCGTGCTCAAGGCCATCAAGATGACCATTGACGCCGGTCACCGCCACAATATCTGGGTGGGCATCTGCGGTGAGCTGGGCGCGGACACCGCCCTGACCGAAACATTCCTCCGCATGGGCGTGGATGAGCTCTCGATGAACGCCAAGAGCATCCTGCCCGTCCGCAAGATCGTCCGCAGCCTCGATCTGAGCAAGCCCTCGGCCAAGCAGGTCTGAGCCCCCCTGAAACTAGAAACTTCCACCCCCCGGTGAGGCATTCCCGCCCCGCCGGGGGGATTGTTATCTGGGGGATCTGGCTTAAGGAAAAGAAAATTCACAAAAACACTTTAAAACCGTGAAGTGCTGTGCTATACTGAACAAGACGTGGCTGCCGCGGCAGCCGGGAGGTACGATATGACTCAATTTCTGATCCGCTGCTTCATCAAGCGCCCGGATGATGTGAAAGACGCCGCTGTCCGCACGGCCTACGGCAATCTGGCCAGTCTGGTGGGCATGGCCTGCAACATCCTGCTCTGTATCGGCAAGCTGCTGGCAGGCACCCTGTTTGGCTCCATCGCCATCATGGCGGACGCCCTGAACAACCTGTCGGATGCCTCGTCCAATGTGGTCAGCCTCATTGGCTTCCGGCTGGCGGCCAAGGCCCCGGATGCGGAGCACCCCTACGGTCACGCCCGGTACGAGTATCTGGCGGGCCTGGTGGTCAGCGTCACCATTCTGGCCATCGGCCTCTCGCTGCTGAAAGAATCGGCTCTGAAAGTACTCCACCCCACGCCGGTGGTGTTCAGCTGGCTCAGCATCGGGGTGCTGGCGGCGTCCATCCTCGTCAAGCTCTGGCTGAGCGGCTTCAACCGCGCCGTGGGCAAAAAGATCAACTCGGAGACCCTGATGGCTACCGCCGCCGACAGCCGCAACGATGTGCTGACCACCGGAGCGGTCCTCCTTTCCACCATCCTGTGCAGCCTGACAGGCTACGGCATCATGGATGGCATTATGGGCGTGGGCGTGGCGGCGTTCATCCTCTGGTCCGGATGGGGCCTGGTGATGGATACCCTGAGCCCGCTGCTGGGCGAGAGCCCCAGCCCCGAGCTGGTGGAGCACATTGAGCGGACCGTCATGAGCTATCCCGGGGTACTGGGCGTGCATGACCTCATGGTCCACGATTACGGCCCCGGGCACCAGTTCGCCTCCCTGCATGTGGAGTTCCCGGCCGAGACCGACCCGCTGACGGCCCATGACGTCATCGACAACATCGAGAACGACTTTCTCAAAAAAGACCGGCTGCAGGTCACCATCCATTACGACCCCATCGTCACGGCGGACGCGTCGGTGGGGGTGCTGCGGGCCCGTTTGCAGGAACATGCCCGCCAGCTGGACCCGCGGCTCTCCATCCACGATCTGCGGATCGTGCCGGGGGACAGCCACACCAACGTGCTGTTCGACCTCGTGTTCCCGGCGGGCTACACCGGCGACAAGGACGCGCGGCTGGCCGAGATGTGCAATTTCGTCAAGGAGCAGGACCCGAGATACTGCTGTATGGTGAAGGTGGAGCAGAGCTATGCCTCCGCTCTGCCGGAAGAGGATCAATAAGAAAAAGAGGGAAAGTATTATGCTGAACGAGACTTACCGCGCCATGCTGGGCCACAAGAGCGTCATCCGCGAGACTTTCATGTACGGCAAACAGCGCGCCGCCGAGATCGGCTATGAGAACGTGTTTGACTACTCGCTGGGCAACCCCAGCGTGCCCTGCCCGCCGCGGTTTACGGCGGCCATGCAGGACCTGCTGGCCACGGAGGAGCCCATTGCCCTCCACGGCTACTGCCCCAGCCAGGGCGACCCGGGGTTCCGCACCGCCGCGGCAGCCCATCTGGCCAAAACGTTCGGCCTGCCCTATGAGCAGAAGCATATTTTCCCCACCACGGGTGCCGCGGGCGCCATTGCCCACGCCATCCGCGCCGTGACCAAGCCCGGCGACGAGGTGCTGACGTTCGCACCCTATTTTTCGGAGTACGGGCCCTACGTCCGGGGAACGGGTGCCGTGCTGAAAGTGGTGCCGCCCCAGCCGCCCACGTTCCAGCCCAATCTGGACGCCTTTGAGGAGATGCTGACCGAGAATGTCACCTGCATCCTCATCAACACCCCCAACAACCCCACGGGCGTGGTTTACTCGGCGGAGACCCTGACCCGGCTGGCCGAGATCCTGACCGCCAAGAGCAAGGAGTACGGCCACAACATCTTCCTCGTCAGCGACGAGCCTTACCGGGACATCGTTTTTGACGGCAAGACCGTGCCTTACCCGGCGGCATTCTACCCCCACACCCTGACCTGCCTCTCGTTCTCCAAGACGCTGAGCCTGCCCGGCGAGCGTCTGGGCTATGTGGCGGTCAACCCGGCCTGCGAGGGGGCGGACATCCTGGTGGACATTCTGGCCCAGATCTCCCGCTTTACGGGCCACAACTGCCCGCCCAGCATCATCCAGAAAGCCGTCAGCCGCTGCCTGGATGCCACCAGCGACCTCTCCGTCTACGAGACCAACAGGAACCTGCTGTACGACAAACTCACCGAGCTGGGCTTTGAGGTGGAGCGCCCCGGCGGCACGTTCTACATCTTCCCCAAGGCGCTGGAAGAAGACGCCAACGCGTTCTGCATGAAAGCCCGGGAGTTTGACCTGTTGCTGGTGCCCAGCGATACGTTTGGTGTCAAGGGCTATGTGCGCTTTGCCTACTGCATCGACACCGAGAAAGTCAAGCGGAGCCTGCCCGCCCTCGAAAAGCTGGCGGCAGCATACCGCAAGTAACTGCAAACGCTTTGATCCAAAATAAAACCTCTCAGGCCGCGCTTTGGCGCGTCCAGCCCCCGATCAGGGGAGCCCGATAGAGGAAACAGGAGGGCAAAATGCAGCACCCACTTTCCGAATACCCCCGCCCGGCGCTGCGGCGGGACAGCTTTGAGTCCCTGAACGGCCCGTGGCAATACGCGTTTACCAAGGCGGCACAGTTCCCCACGGCGTGGGATGGGACCATCCGGGTGCCCTACTCGCCCGAGGCTCCGGCTTCCGGAGTGGGGCGGACGCTGCAGCCCGGGGAGTGGCTCCACTACCACCGCGGCTTTACGCCCCCGGCGGGGCAGGGCGGACGGGTGCTGCTCCACTTCGGAGCGGTGGACTACGCCTGCGCCGTGGAGGTCAACGGCCATCTGGCCGGCGGCCACAGGGGCGGCTACTGGCCCTTTACGCTGGACATCACCGATTCTTTGCGGCCGGGCCGCAACACCCTCTGGGTGGCCGTGCAGGACCCCACCGGGAATGGCACCCAGGCCCGGGGCAAGCAGACCCTGACCCCCGGCGGGATGTTCTACCATGCCCAGAGCGGCATCTGGCAGACCGTCTGGCTGGAGCGGGTGCCGGACAATTACATTACGGAGCTGACGGTCACCCCGGACTACGATGCCCGGACCGTGACGGTAAAAGCCCACACGGCCCAGCCCGGCGGGGCAAAAAACCTCTGGGCTGTGGTGCGGGCCGGGGGCGTGACCATTGCCGAGGACTGGGGCGGCGACGAGGCCGACCAGGACGGCGAGGTGACGCTGAACATCCCGGAGAAACATTTCTTTCCGTGGAGTCCGGACAGCCCGTTCCTCTACGACCTGACCGTGGGTACCACCCAGGGGGACGAAGACGGTTTTGATACCGTGCACAGTTATTTTGCTCTCCGCAAATGGAGCTGTGAGCCGGACGCGAAAGGCATCCTGCGCTTCTGCCTCAACGGAAAGCCCATCCTCCTCAACGGCCTGCTGGACCAGGGCTACTGGCCGGAGGGGCTGTATACCCCGCCCTCGGACGCGGCGGTGGTGCACGAGCTGGAGCAGGTCAAGGAGCTGGGCTTCAACCTGCTGCGCAAGCACGCCAAGATCGAGCCGCAGCGGTGGTACTACCACTGCGATAAGCTGGGCCTCATCGTCTGGCAGGATATGGTGAACGGCGGCGGGAAGATGAACCAGTGGTACGTCACCTACCTGACCAACGCCCTGCTGCCCCTGCTCCGCCATACACCCGACGCAAAGCCTCTGTGGGGGCTGCTGGGACGCGAGACGGAAGCCAGCCGGGAAAGTTATCAGACTGAATTAAAAGCCACTGTAGAGGCCCTGCGGTGCCACCCCTGTATCGGGTGCTGGGTGCCGTTCAACGAGGGGTGGGGGCAGTTTGATGCCCGCGCCGCCACGGCGGCCCTCCGGGCGCTGGATGACACCCGCCTGATCGACGAGGCCAGCGGCTGGTACGACCAGGGCGGGGGAGATGTGGACTCCCGCCACAATTACTTCTACCCGCTCCGCATCCGGCCCGGCGGGCGGACGGTGGCCCTGAGCGAGTACGGCGGCATTGCCTGGTCCATG
>ERZ857965.2400-NODE-2400-length-15796-cov-13.498888_pt1 | contig 15796 bp, 8 predicted proteins | sample MGYA00519758_ERZ857965 | MGnify/ENA primary metagenome ERZ857965 (study PRJEB31778, sample SAMEA3449381) | human gut metagenome | biome: human gut; feature: human-associated habitat; material: faeces | place: United Kingdom | collected 2010/2012 ... | reverse complement strand
TCCGAAGACCTGTCTGGGTGAACCGATCCATAATCAGCAGCCATATGCACCGAAGGAAGTTTATGACAGACTGATGGAATTGTAGGAGTGAAGAATATATTTCGGTAATGTGGAATATATAATATAGAAGGAATTTTTTTGCAGGCAGTCCGTTTTATGGAAGTGGGGAGACTCCCGCATGACAGAGAACAGATCTGTCTGTATTATAGATGAATAAAAAGAGGGAATATAAAATGAGCAAGGTAACAGTGATCACAGGCGGCACCTCCGGAATCGGACGCGGTATTGTGGAGAAGATACTGGCAAACTCAGCAGAAGATGATCTGATCTTTGCCACTTACGCTCACAATGCACATAAAGCCAATGAATTCTGGGACAGCCTGAAACCGGAAGACCAGGAGAAGCTTATTATTCTGAAAGCGGACATGTCTTCCTATGACGATATGATGAATTTCGTCGGAGAAGTAAAAGAGAAAGCAGGACACGTAGACTGGCTGATCAGCAATGCGGGAATCAGCACTTACGATAAATTTCAGGATTACACTTTCGAGGAATGGAATAAGATCGTAAATACCAACCTGTCTGTACCTGTATTTATGGTCAAAGAATTTATGCCTGTTATGACAGAGGGCGGAAGAGTACTCTTCATGGGTTCCTATGCAGGGCAGCAGGCATACTCCTCCTCTCTGGTATACGGCGTGACCAAGGCTGCCATCCACTTCCTTACCAAATCGCTGGTAAAGGAATTTGAGCCAAAAGGCATCACAGTCAATGCCATTGCCCCCGGTTTCATCCAGACACCCTGGCATGAGAACCGCACACCGGAAAGCTACGAACGCATCAACCGAAAGATTGCACTGCACAGATTCGGTGAGATCAAAGACGTGGCAGATATGGCGTACAGTATACTTACCAATAACTACATGAATGGAAGTATTGTAGATATCCATGGAGGATATGATTACTTCTGACAGATTTAAAATATGAATCCCCGACAGATAAGATTACGAAAATTTCGTTTTTCCTGTCGGGGATTTTTGTATATTTCGGGAATTGTCCGACAGTTTAAACCATGGTATTATGAGGTAAAACAGGGAAGTTTTTTGAAAGAAGATTTTTATATAAAAAATAAAATTATGTGACTGATTTGTGACCTGAGAAGATTATAATAATACCGAGAGAAGTCTGAAAATATAAGGAGTTATAATAGAAGAAGAAAGATTATTGATTTTGATAAAGTCCTCTGTGGAGTTTGCGAAAAGCAATAAGCAGTGGGAAGGGAGAAAGATTAGATGAATCAGGTAGTAATTGTACATTTTTTTGGAAAGTTCTGCCTGGAAACTGATATTGGATATCTGGACGAAGAGAAGATTCATTCCAAAAAGCTCATAACACTTCTGGCATTTTTTCTTCTGAACTATAACCGGATGATTCCGGCAGAAGAACTTGGAGAGCTGATGTGGGGAAATGGTGGTTCGTCCAATCCAATAGGCGCACTTAAAAATCTCATATACAGGCTGCGAAATATACTGAAACAGCTTGGAACTGCGGAGTACATAGTCTCACAGGCCGGCAGGTACGGCTGGAATAATGAAATAGAAATCTGCAGTGATGTGGAGAAATTTAAGTATTATGCAGAACAGACAAGAGAATCTGAAGGCAATACAGATCTTCGGATCAAAAAATACGAACAGGCATTGGCCTGCTATAAAAAGCCCTGCACCTCGATTCTTACATCAGAATCCTGGTTTGCAGTACGGTTCACATATTATCACTCAGTGTATCTGAGACTTGTAAATGAAGCGTGTGAACTGTGCAACAGTATGCAGGAATATGACAAAGTCCAGAAAATCTGCGGTCAGGTATTAGCCAATGATGAGCTCAGTGAGGATGCTCATTACTGGCTGATTAAAAACTGGATCGGACTGGGTGATACAGATAATGCACTGAAGCAATATGAAACAGCAGTAAAGATTCTGTATGAGAAACTGGGAACCTACAGTTCCCGGAAAATGCAGGAATTATATGATGAAATCCTGGGAATGAACCAGAACGCTTCCCAGGCAACGCTGGAAGATATCTACGGCGAAATACAGGAGCAGGATCCGGAGGGTGTTTTTTTCTGCGAATACACGGTATTCAGAGAAATCTACCGTCTGGAAGCCAGAAGAGCTTTGCGCACCGGGATCACAGAATATGTTATGCTTCTTACCATTCGGCTGGATTTGCAGGATAAACAGGCAGATCCGGCCTGGATACAATATTACAGGAAAAAAGCCAGCACAAAACTCTGGCAGGTGTTGAAGAAATATCTGCGGATGGGAGATGTGGTTGCCAGGTACAGTGATGAGCAATACCTGGTAATGCTTCCTTATTGCAATTACGAATCTTCACAGAAAGTGGCGCAAAATACTTGCTATGATGCTGACAGTAGTTATGATGCTGCAGAATGCACAGTCAGTTATGGTATTTGCAGATGTCACAAATGAACAGATCGAACAGCGACTTGCCGGTAATCAGGGACAGACTGAAGAAACACAGCCGGCTCAGAGTCAGGTCGACACAAGAGCAAACGGAGAGGAGTATAAGACGCAATCCCAGGAAACGCAGGAAAATGGGAATGGCAGTACAGATATCGGAAGCCCGGAATCAGGAAATGCAACAACTGAGGCAAAGACTTCCAATGCAGATGTATCTGCAACCATTACCCAGAGCGTGTTCCAGGCGGATGTCAGTGGAACTACCTGCAACTTTGTGCAGATGACCGCTCAGATTACAAATAATGACGCTGAGAACCCTGCAACAGGTGTAAGCGTTAAGGCGTTGCTTAATTCTGCACAGCTGAGTTGGGTAAACGGATACGGAACCGAAACAGCAGGTGCAGGTGCCTATGCGGTAGACAGCAACAACACAGCTGACCTTCCGGATGGAAGCGCTAACGGTTATGATCAGATCGTTATGTGGACTGACCAGACAATTGGCGCAGGTGAAACTGTTGCCTACCAGTTCGCAGCACAGATCATCCCGGAGAACCTGGATGGCGTAGTAAATGCATGGTATGTGGATGGAACATCCTGCAGCTATACATGGGAGAATACAGAGATTCTTGTGCCTACACAGGCACCGGTGGAACCTGCACCGGAAGTTGCTCCACCACAGACAGAACCGGAGGAAAAACTGGAAGTTAAACCGGAAGTTAAACCGGAGGAGACTATACCGGAAGTGACTGAAGCACCGGAAGTAACACCGACACCGGAAGTGACAGAAGTTCCGGAAGCAACACCAACACCGGAACCTACTCAGGCAGCGGAAGATAAAAAAGCTATAGTTGCTAAGAAAAAAGAACAGAAAAGATTATTGAATCAAAAGTCAAGAGTTAAAGCATTTAAAGCAGATGCAGAAGATACGACAGATGGTGTAGATGATGTGAATGCAATAAATGCGGGAGATGCTCAGACAATTGCAGATCCAAATAATGAAAATACTTATGATGCTGGATCCCTTAGTGAGTTTATTACAAATTTTGATATTTATACAAAGGATGAAAATGGAGAACTTACATCAAAGTATGACCCTAAGACTAGTAAGCCGTTGGAAAAGGGTGGATCTTTTAAAATGAAAGTATACTTTAGCGAGGTAGAAGAGGGACGACAGTTTAAAGTGCCAAATCCTGATGATGAAAAGTTATTGTATGCTAAAGTAACATATAAGATTGATAATAATATAATTACAGGATTTAATTCCGAAACTGGAAATATTGAGCTTGAAGATAAAGATCAGAAAAAGGATTTTGGAAATGGTGGACGATATGAAATTGGTTCAGATGGAACGGTTACTTTTTATCTGAGAAAAGATTATATCGCTTATTACTATAACTGTAAGGGCGCATTTGAATTTAGCGGACATTTTTCAAAAGATATAGATACATCAACAAGTACAGAGCATGATATTGCAATTGGAAATGTAACAAAAACAGTAACTTTTGATAATTCTAGTTTTTCTGTTAATAAGAGTGTGACGGATTATAAGCCTGAGACAAATTCATTTCATTTTGTAATTAAGTTATTAGTCTACGGACAGCAGATTCATAATGTAACCATCACAGATACGATGCAGGAAAATTTAGTATTACCTGATAATGCAACTATAAATATTACGCCAAGCAACTCTGGATTAACTGTTGAAAATAAATCCAACAATGGATTTACATTAGCGGCTAATTCACTTAGCGGTTCGGGAGACGAAAAAAGCTACAAAGAATATACAATAGAATATGATGCTAAGATTAAAGAAGGAGTAATTTCAAAAGATAATGAAGTAGTTCTTAGTAATGCGAAAAACACAGTCAATGTTACTGATTCGACTAATAAAACTGCCACAGATTCTGTATCACCTTCGTATAGACATGTATGGTTACAAAAATCTCAAAAAGGTGAACTTGATACAACTACAGGAAAAGTTAAATGGACACTTAGGGTTAATGAGGATGGTTCTCAGAATGCAAACGGTTGGAAGGTTACAGACCAGCTTAAATCAGATTATTTGCAATATGATACATCTGATGAGGGGATAGTGTGTAAAAGATATCAATTAACAAATGGAGTGCGCCAATATGTAGATAAAAGAACAATTCCGTGGAATGATAATGTGTTGAGTCAGGACAATCAGTCATGGAGTTATGAAATTACAGATCAAGACGCTTATTATGAATATGAATTTTCTTATTATACATTAGTTGATAATGTAGGTGGAAATAATCAGAATCTTGAAAATAGTGCAAAAGTAGAAAAAGGAAGTTCTTCTTTTACTGATTCTGGATCCTATACAGGAACAGGAACGGGAACAGGAACAGGTCATGTAAAAAAATCTTATGAAGGTACTACTGAAGATGAAAAGTACTTTAAATGGAAAAGTGAAATTACTGTTCCCCAAGGTGGCTTAACAGGAGTTGTATTATATGATGAACTTTTAGGAGACGGTACAGTTGATATTGCTAATTTAAATGTACAAGTGGATCCAAGTGATATTAAGGTAAAACCTGTTGCTGTTAATGGAAGTGATAAAGCATTTAATCTTTACTTTGTTGGTGATGATGTAAAGGAAAATGAATACGCAGAAAAATCATCTTTGCCAGATAAAGGAAAGGAATATAAAGTAACAATTACATATCAGACTCCTAAACGGGATGGCAACACAGTTAATATAGGAAATACAGTTACTTTAACAGGAAATAAAAAAACAGAGATGTCTGTTGTGCCTAAGAAGGAATTGAAGTCATATGTATTTACCAAAAATGGTACAAGATCGGGAAACCAGATAACATGGAAAATAGGTCTTGATCTTGGACATATGGGATTAAGTGGGAAATTAACAGTTGAGGATACGTTATCCGATGGACAAGAGCTTTTAGATAGTCCTGCACCTGTAATTGTTAATCCTGATGGTAGTGTATGTACAGATGCTGAAGTTATTTCGACAAAGAGAGAGGAAAATAAAACTACATTTACGATATATATTCCTAATAATAAGCAATTGGCATCGGGAGAATATTATTCATTACAGTATGTAACAAAGATAGATCCAAACAAAAAATCGTTTAGTAATAATGCACAAATTAAAAAAGGTACAGAAGTACTGGGAAAAGTTGATAAAACTTTAAGTACAGCTTATAGTCCGATAACTAAAGAGGAAATAGATCTTCCTACAAATGGAAATAAATATGTTGGTGAATACGAAATAGTTGTTTCTGGTGATGCATTTGATATTGATGAAAATTACAGTGGTGAATATGTTATTACTGATAAACCGTCCGGTAATATGGTTATTCAGACAAATACTCTGAAGGTTATATGTGTTGATAATAATCAGGAAATTACAAATTATGGATGGACAGAGAATAACGGTGTTTTAACTATTTCAATTCCAAATGCAGGTAAGAAGACATATAAGATAACTTATAAAGCTGCAATATTGCCGACAGACGATTGGGACGAAAAAAATAAGCCTACTGTAGGATATACTAACTCTGCAACTATAAAAATTGATAAACAAACTGAAGATGTCAAGAAAACTTGGAGTGTAATAATGACCTCTAAAGGAAGCAGTAGTATGTCTGGATCTGTAAAATATATTAATATATATAAGCAGCAGGAAAATAATCAAAGTCAAACTATTAAGGGAGCTCAATTTAAAGTTTACTTAGTTGATGGCGAGAATGAACTGCTTAGAGCAGAAGGCGAGACTGGCGATAAAGGTTTAATTTTTGGTCAGCTTGAACGTGGACAAACGCCAGCAGCAGGAATGAATTTGGTAGGTCTAAAAAAATTAGGTGCTGGTGAAGATGGTCAAGATACTGGTTTTGTCAGCAAAAAAACATATCGCTTATATGAAACAAAAGCAGCAGATGGCTATGCTCAGATTGATTCTCCTGTTTTGATTAAAGAATTTACAGTAGGAGCAAGTGCTGATGCAACAGGATCTGGCATTTTGGATCCTGAATCGGTAGTATTTAATTATATTAATGTAACCAATAAAAAAGTTACTAATATAGCAGTAAATAAAGAATGGGATGATGAAAATAACCAAGACGGAAAAAGACCAACAAAAGTAGAAGTAAAACTTCAGTGGAAAACAGTTGGAGATAGTACATATAAAGATTTTTCAGATGAGGATACCTGGTGTAATTCAGAGCCGCAGAGTTTTTCTAAAAAAGTACTTGAAGAGAATAATAGTTGGAAGGCTTCATGGTCTGAATTGCCACAGTATAAGAAGAACTCTAACTCTACGGGTGCCTATGACGAAGTACAATATCAGGTAGTTGAAACTAAAGTAAAATATCCGGATTCGTCTGACTGGGAAGAAATAGGAACAACACAGATTAGTGATAAATACTGGATAAGTAGTTCTGTAGATTCTAAAAATGGTAATACCACAACATGGACAATAACAAACAAATATGTACCAGGAAAAGTTTCTTATGCTGTTGAAAAAGTGTGGGATGATGATTCTAACCGCGATGGTAAACGTCCAACAAAAGTTGTAATGAAATTAAAAGGTACCTATAAAGATAGTAACGATCAGCCACACATCGGATATGAAAGTGAAATAGATATAACTGCAACTGCTAATAATGAAGAAAAAACTAATAAGAACAAATGGAAATATACGTGGACAAATCTTCCAGAAAAAGTGCAAAATGGAGGAACATCATATACATTAACATATACAATTGAAGAAACGAAAGTATTCTATCAAAATGTGGGAGAGATGTCTGTAATAAAAGATCCAACGAAAGTTAATGACAGTAACCCATATTATGTAACTACAGATAAAAATGGTACAACATGGACGTTTACAAACCATTACACTCCGGAAACAACAACAGTTAGTGTAAATAAAACATGGAATACTAAAGGCGATACAAATGCGGTTATTCCATCATCAGTTAAGTTTACATTAAAGGCAAAGCAGGGAAATGCAAATGGTAATGAAATCTCAGGAGATGAATTTAATGAACTGCTTTCTGGTTCGATGCCAAATAGAGCGGATCAGACAGTAAAGAAACCGAATGATGCTAGGACATCCTGGACTTGCCAGTGGACTGGACTTAAAAAGTATTATAAGGGAACAACAGTATATTACTATATTGAAGAATCTGCTGCAGATGATTCAATAGAGAATTCACTGGAACATTGGAATCTGGAATCTTCTTACAATACAGAATCAAATACATGGACTCTTATCAATACATACACTAACAACATTAGCGTGGAAGCAACAAAAGTATGGGATGATGAGGATAATAAAGATAAGACTCGTCCAGACAAAATTACATTTACGCTATATTGGCCTAAGCTTGAAAATGGTGACTTTGTAAAATATACAGAGGGGAATGCCTTACAGACTAATGAAAAAGTATATGAGTACAATGGCCAAAAGTATGTATATATTCCATATGAAAGAGATGCTCAAAAAGATTTGAATGGAAATTCAACAAACACATGGGGCCGTGTTACATGGAAGGACTTACCTTCTAAATGGCTTTATGTTAATGGAGCGAATACAGAGATTGCCAATACAGAAATTGATTATCAGGTTTTCGAAAATGAAGTAGCTGGATATACGCCAACTATAACTAAAGAAAACAACGTTTTCACAATTACAAATAAACATATTCCAGAAGAAGGATTTACAGCAACGAAAATATGGGATGATGACAGTAACCGTTATGGATTGCGCCCAAGTTCTGTAACATTTCAGTTATATTGTCGTGAGAAGGGTTCTAAAGAAGATGGAACGAAAGTAGAGACTGATGGTAATGGTAAATCAGGAAATATAACCGTAGATGCCAAAGATAATTGGACTGTTACCTGGAGTAAACTTCCGACAAAGAATGAATCTGGAAAAGAACTTGAATATCATGTAAAGGAAGTTGAAACTCAGGAAGCATTAGGAAACTATAAAGCCTCTTATTCAGAAGTAATTAATGGAACACAGAAGGTAACGAATAAACTGAAACTGGAAACAACTACAAAATCTGTTCAGAAGTATTGGGATGATGAGAATAATATTGATGGAACACGTCCGGATTCAATAACATTAAAACTTACAGCGAAATATAAGGGAACAACAAATGCGGCGGCAGTTTTATTCTATGATGAAACAACAAATACATTTAAAGCGGGTGTTTCTAGTATTAACATAGGAGGAAATTCTGAGGCAACATCTCAGCTTAGTGATACAGTTGTATTACATAAAAATGCGGATGGAACCTGGCCGACTTACACTTGGAAAAAGCTTCCAAAATATGGCGTGTATGGAGGAAAACAATATGAGATAGAATATCATATTGAAGAACTGAATATACCGACAGATTATACTTTCTCAGAAGATACAACAAATTCAGATATTGTTATAAACAAAAAAGACACTGAAGAGAGAGAGATTACAGTTGTAAAAACCTGGGATGATAATAATGATTCAGAAGGTGTTCGCCCAGAATCTATTAAACTTCAACTGAAAGCGGATGGAGAGAATTTCTATACAAGATATGAGAAGCATTTAGTTAATGATGTATGGGATGGAACATGGACAGCTAAAAATGTTACAATAGATCCAGTTGATGTAAAAGCTGCTGAAGATGGAACGTGGACAGCTACATGGAAAAACCTTCCTAAGCATCGTATTGATTCTGCAACTCATAAAAGTGTAGAAATTAAATACACAGTTGAAGAAACACTTACAGGAAAAGATGCAAAGAATTATTCTGTAAAATATGTTCATGATGATACGAATCCGGATCAGGTGAATAGTAATGTATTTACAATTACAAACCACCATGATACCGAAAAAATCTCTAAAGAACTTGTTAAGGTATGGCAGGATACAGACTCAGATATAACAAGACCTAAAACTGCAAGCTTTGGCTTATACATGAGTGTATATGGAAAACTGGATGATAAAGGCACCATGGGATATACAGACATGTTAAGAGTGGATAGTGCTGAGTTTAATAAGTTTGATACACTTAATGGAAATACATTACTTAAAGAGTTTGTGGTAAATGGTAAGAGCGTATTGAGTGAAGCTGTAAAGACAGTAAATGTTCCGGCAAAAAACAATAAAAATAATACAAATACTTGTTCTTGGTCGAATTTACTCAAGAATTTCGGAGGAAAAGAAATTAAGTATGAAATTCGAGAGGAAAATAAGGAAGCTATAAAAAATGCAGGATATCAGATAAGCGCTGAAAATTACAGTGACCATACAACTATTTACAATACTACATCTAAAGTGACTGTCAGCAAAAAGGATATTTCTGGTAAAGAAGAACTTGCAGGAGCAAGACTGCAGATTATTGATCCGGAAGTAAAAGGTGAAGAGTCAGTTAAAGATGACTGGGTATCTGACGGAACAGAGCATATAGTTACCAATCTTGTAATTGGACATGAATATATACTTCATGAAGTTTCTGCTCCAGATGGATACTTAACAACTGATGATGTTACATTTACAGTTGGACAGGATGGTTCTGCAACATCTGTAGAAATGAAAGATAAACCTACAGAGGTTTCAGTTCTGAAAACAGGCGAAGATGGAAAGGGATTAGCTGGTGCAGTATTCAAAGTTACAGATAAAGATGGAAAGGTTGTAACTTATAAAGATGCTTCTGGAAAAGATGTTGAAGTTACATGGATATCTGATGTAGCTAAACATGAAATATCTGCAGTATTGAAAGTTGGTGTAGAATACAAACTGGTTGAAGTAAGTGCACCAAGTGGATATCAGCCAAAAGATTCTATAACGTTTAAGATTGATAAAACTGGAAAGGTATATATAAACGATAGTAAAACTCCTGTTGAGGATAATACAATTGTTATCAAAAACTCCAAAAATACAATCGAATTTGCCAAGGTTGAAGCGGGAACTACTAATACATATGTAGTAGGAGCCGAACTGGAGGTTCACCGTGAAACTGCTAATGGACAACTTGCAGTTGATAAGAATGGAAACGTTCTGAAGTGGACATCTGAGAATAAAGTGAAAACTGTAAATGGTCTTGAAGCAGGAACATATTATTTGGTAGAAACAAAAGCTCCACAGGGCTATAAAATAGCAGATCCAGTTAAATTTGTAGTTGACGGTAACAAGACAGATTCTGTTTATGTAAAAATGGAAGATGCAAAAACATCTGTATTGATTAAAAAAGTTGATGCAGATGGAAAAGATTTGGCAAATGCTGAATTGGAAATTCATGATGCAACAGGAAATAAGGTACCAGGATGCAGTTGGACTACTGATGGAAAGGCACATGATGTAAGTGGAAAACTGGTTGATGGACAGACCTATACTTTAGTAGAAACAAAAGCACCAGCAGGATACAGAATCGCAGATCCAGTTACATTTAAGATGGATAGTTCTAAAGATGTGATAACTGTTACAATGAAGGATACTCCAACCAAAGCAAGTATTCTCAAGACTGACGAGAGTGGCAAAGCACTCAGCGGTGCGACTCTGGTAGTTAAGGATTCCACAGGCAAGGAAATTGACAAGTGGACAACTGACGGCAAAGCACATGAGATCACTGGTCGCCTCACAGTAGGCGAGACCTATACATTAAGCGAGTTATCCGCACCATCCGGTTACACCGTAGCTCCGGACCAGACATTCAAGATGGAAGACAAAGACGTGATTGAAGTCACCATGGTTGACTATCAGGCATCTGGTTCCGGTAAGGTTACAGTAACCAAGAGGGTTACACTTGCTAATGGTGGTGACCTCTTAGATCTGATCGCACAGGATGATACCTTCTATGTAAATCTGTTTACAGATGCGGCAGGTAAGTATCCATATAAGGGTGCTGCTCCAAAGGCAATCCATCTGGTAAATGCTTCCGCAGGAAGTGTAACCTTCAGTGATCTGGCTCAGGGCACCTATTATGTATATGAGACAGATGCAAGCGGTAATGTGATTAACCTTGACCAGCAGTCGGTTCATAATGGAACACAGTTTATGTGTACAGTTGACGGTGGTTCCAATACCGTAAAACTGGATCTGAAAGCCGGTCCTAAGGAAGGTGTTGTAAATCTTGAGAATGTATTCTATGACATTCCTACAGGATATTCCTACAAGGCTGAGATCAATATCAACAAACAGGTGCTCAAGGGCACATCACAGACAACTGTAGATGATACTTTCTATGCAGGTATCTTTACAAAAGATGACCAGGGTGTCTACAATCTGTTTACAGTAGTAACTCTGGTACAGAATGACACAGTTACTGTTGAGGTTCCTCTTGGAGGCGAAGACGGTACAGAGCCGATCAACTACTACATTCTGGAAACAGATGCAGACGGAAATATTCTTGACCTTGATGTCTTTGAATATGAAGTAACCGGTGAAGGTACAGTTGCTTTAAGTAAGGATAACCTGGCCGGTAACATCAACCTTGTAAACAAAATTCCGGAAGATACAGACGGTAAGCTTCGCGTACAGAAGACTGATGGAAATGGTGTCGGTCTTGCAGGTGCAAGTTTCAGACTGACTGATGAGGACGGATCTGTGATCGATGAGTGGACATCCGAGGCAAGTGCTCATGAATTAGAACTTGAACCGGGTACCTACACTCTGACAGAGGTTCAGGCTCCGACCGGATATACAGGTGCAGGAAGTGTAACGATCAAAGTTGATGATGATTATAACTTCTCTGTAAGTGGAGAAATTGATTATTCTTACAAGGGTGGTCTGCTTAAGATTGTCAACAAAGCCACAACGAGTACTCCGTCATCAGGAACTCCTGTAAGCGGAGGTTCAACACCGGCTTCTTACAGCAGTGCACTCAGTGGAAAGGTAGCAGTCAAGACCGGCGATAACACCCCAATCGGTGCTTATGCAGCAGTTCTTGTAATCGCAGCCCTTGCCATTGCAGGCGGAATCTTCTACAAGAAGAAAAGAAAAAATGATAAATAAGTAACACCAGAGCGGAGTCCGTTTGCGGGCTCCGCTTTTCATATGTGCATAGTGACGTTCTGTTTGACAATCTCTCCACAGGTCCATATAATGAAATACAAGACATAACTGCCAGTCTGTAGAAAGGACTGGCAGTATATGACTTTATCATAGGCAGAACGAGAGCGGAGGAGAGAAAGCTGCGTATGAAAAGATTTGATGATAAGAACGGCACAGATGATAAAAAGAAGCGAAAGCGGATTCTGTTTATGGCAGGACTGATCGCAGTGATTATCATCACAGCTGCCTTATTTTATTTTAACAGTTTTGTGATGAAAACAGAGAATTCCAGAGCCAGAGATTCTCTTCTGGAATGGACAGAGCAGAATGCAGCACTTGTCGGAAGCCGGATTGATATGTACTATGATCTTCTGGAGTGTGCGGCAGATTATATCAGTGATATGCCTTTAGATGAAGTACAGACAGAGGAGATGCTGAGGGAGAAATTTCACCGTCACACAGAGAAGTTTGATTCGCTGAAGATTATCAGTGAGGATGGCCACTGCGTGCAGGACGGACAGGCTTATTCCCTGAAAGAATACTTCCTGATGGCTATGTTAGGTAACAGGGGTCTGGCAGAAAATGGATATTCCTATGCAGATGGAGTGATATTGTCAGTACCTGTCAAAAATGAGGCACAGCAGATTAAGGGAGTGCTCTGTGGGACGCTTCCGTGCAGCAGTCTGGACGTATATGGAAAGGCAGACCGAAGAAAAGGATATGCCGGTCTTTTTGTGACAGACAGAAGTGGGAAATATATTGTGCCTGATGGCGGCAATGACACTTTTGGTAATGATTTCCTAAACTGGCTGGAGGGGCGTGAACTGAGTGTGCCGATTTCCGATATTAAGTCCCGGATGGACAGAGGATTCCTATATTACTTTGCAATTTCAGGTGAAGATGGAGATTATATGGTGACTGCGGCACCTGTGGACGGTACGAAGCTGTTTGCGGTAACAATGGCTGATAACAGGTATATTCATCAGGCAGGACTCAGATACCGGATATGGGTATTTGTGATTACTCTGGTGATCATCCTGAGTCTTATAGCAGTTATTGGAGTTTATCTGTATTTCCGGCGTGAGGACAGAATCGCTATCCGCAATCTGAACCGTCAGCTTATGCTGAATGAGGAAACTTACCGCATCACAGCAAGGGAGAGTGACCTGTGTGTTTTTACTTATGATGTGGAAACAGAGCAGATACAGTTTCTGAATGACAAATATCAGAATCTGGGGCTGAATCAGTCAGAACTCAGCGTACCGGTCCTGCTTCGGAAAATCAGAGAGATCAATCCGGAAACCTGTTCTGTGATCAGGGATATATTTGCCAGGGCAGATTCTGCTGAAGCTTTGCATTCACAGAAGGTGAAGGTGTGGGCAGGAGGACGTATGCGGTATCTGCAGGTCAAGACTACGAATCTGTACGATGAATCGGGAAAAGTGTCCCGTATGGTCGGCAGTATCGAGGATGTTACGGATATGGAGAATGATATGCTCAAGCTTCAGAAGGAGGCAAGGACGGATCTTCTGACAGGTGCCATGAACAGGGCAGCGGGCACATCTGCCATCAACCGGATGCTTGTGCAGGAACTTCATCCGGGATGTGTAAATACTTTTGCTATTGTGGATCTGGATAATTTCAAAACGCTCAATGATGTCATGGGACATATGTGGGGAGACAGGGCTCTCTGCGAGGTTGTCCTGATCATGAAGAAGCATTGCAGGGCTCAGGACATCGTCTGTCGTCTGGGCGGTGATGAGTTTGTGGTATTTCTGCCGGATATGACCAGGGAAACGGCGGAGGAGAGTCTGCGTGTACTTTCTGCGAAGCTGCATATTGATTATGTGAAAGAAAACCTGGAGGTAATGATCTCCGCATCTATGGGGATTGTTTTCTCAGATGGAAGAGATATCACTTTCCAGGACCTGTATGAGGAGGCGGACGGATGTCTGTATCAGGTGAAACGTACCTTCAAGGGTTCCTATCATATTTCAGACAGAGCCGACCGGGTAAAGGCAGATTAGGGAAGTTCTTGTAAAAAATATGTGATGAAATATAGGCATAAATAATAAGAAAAGACTTGACTTAGGCATGCCATGTGTGATAAACTTGACAAGCGACATGGAAGTTAGGTCTTTTTTTTATGCCCGAAAAGATGACGGATACATCGTCCGGCATGAGGAAAATGACCATGCAAATGAAAACACTGGAGGTGGAAGTTGTGCGCGTTAAGATTACATTAGCATGTACCGAGTGCAAGCAGCGTAACTACAATATGACTAAGGAGAAAAAGAACCATCCTGAGAGAATGGAAACTCAGAAATATTGTAAGTTCTGCCGCAAACACACTCTGCATAAGGAAACAAAGTAATCCAAGGTAACTGGACGAAACAGTTACTCACAGAGAATTGTGAGGTCAGGCTATGCAAGGAAATGAAAAATCTGCTGGCAAGAGCCAGAAGAAGAGTTGGTTTCAGGGACTTCAGTCAGAATTCAGGAAGATTGTCTGGACAGACCGCAATGAACTGATTAAGCAGACTATCGTGGTAGTTTGCGTGTCGATCGTGCTTTGCGTACTGATCAGCGTCATGGATTCATTTATTCTCGAAGGCATTAATCTTTTAATGAAATAAGGATAAGGTGATTGTATGTCAGAAGCGAAATGGTATGTTGTTCATACTTATTCCGGGTATGAGAACAAAGTAAAAGTCGATATTGAAAAAACCATCGAAAACAGACACCTGGAAGACCAGATCCTTGAAGTTCGTGTTCCGCTGCAGGAAGTGGCTGAGCTGAAAAACGGGGCTCTGAAACAGGTTCAGAAGAAAATGTTTCCTGGCTATGTACTTCTCAACATGGTTATGAATGACGATACATGGTATGTTGTCCGTAACACCAGAGGTGTGACAGGCTTCGTTGGACCAGGGTCCAAGCCGGTACCGTTGACCGAGGAAGAGATGCTTCCTCTTGGTATCAAGAAAGAGGAAATTCAGGTCGATTTCGCAGAGGGTGATACAGTTGTTGTCACAGGCGGTGCCTGGAAAGATACCGTTGGTGTTATCACTGCCCTTAATGTGCAGAAACAGACAGCAACGATCAATGTTGAACTTTTCGGCCGCGAAACGCCGGTAGAAATTAGTTTCGCAGAAATCAAACAGATGTAACAAGCAAAGGTAACAATATCGTGGGAGGGACCATAAACCCCCGCCAATACCACATAGGAGGTGCCGAAAAATGGCAAAGAAAGTAACAGGATATATCAAATTACAGATTCCGGCTGGTAAAG
>ERZ857965.2395-NODE-2395-length-15821-cov-2.767411_pt1 | contig 15821 bp, 13 predicted proteins | sample MGYA00519758_ERZ857965 | MGnify/ENA primary metagenome ERZ857965 (study PRJEB31778, sample SAMEA3449381) | human gut metagenome | biome: human gut; feature: human-associated habitat; material: faeces | place: United Kingdom | collected 2010/2012 ... | reverse complement strand
GCTGGTGCCGAACGTGGAGCAGGCGCGCATGGTGTCATCCGGCACGGAGGCCACGATGACGGCTATCCGCCTGGCCCGCGGCTACACGGGTCGCGACAAGTTCATCAAGTTCGCGGGCTGCTACCACGGCCACAGCGACTCGCTGCTTGTCAGCGCTGGTAGCGGTGTGGCGACGCTGGGCATCCCCGATACACCGGGCGTGACGGCGGGCACCGTGGCGGACACCATGGTGGCGCCGTACAATGACCTCCGCGCCGTCCAAGCGCTGTTCGCGCAGGCGGGCGACCAGATTGCCGCCGTCATTGTGGAGCCGGTCGCGGGCAACATGGGCGTTGTGCCGCCGGAGCCGGGATTCCTGGAGGGCCTGCGCGACGTGTGCAGCGAATACGGCGCGCTCCTGATTTTCGACGAGGTCATCACCGGCTTCCGCGTGGCGCTGGGTGGTGCGCAGGAGCGCCTGGGCATCGATGCGGACCTGTGCACGTTCGGCAAGATCATCGGCGGCGGGTTCCCCGTGGGCTGCGTGGCCGGTCCGGCGCGCATCATGGAGAAGCTGGCGCCCACGGGCCCGGTGTACCAGGCGGGAACGCTATCCGGTAATCCCGTTGCCATGGAGGCGGGCCTGACGGCGCTGACGAAGCTGCAGCGCCCGGGCGTCTACGACGAGTTGGAGCGCAAGGGAGCGCTGCTGGCCGAAGAGCTGCGCCGCGCCGTTGCGGAGACCGGCGTGCATGCGTGCGTGAACCAGGCCGGCGCGCTGGCGACGCTGTTCTTCACGGACGGGCCGGTGCGCAACTGGGACGATGCCGCCTCCTGCGACACGGATGCGTTCGCGGTGTACTTCCGTTCCATGCTCGCTGACGGCATGCTCATCGCGCCCAGCCAGTACGAGGCGCTGTTCCTGTCGCTTGCGCACACGGATGACGACATCCGGGCATTCGGCGCTGCCGCGAAGCGCGCGCTGGCCAAGGTTGTGGAGTATCGCGCGCAGTAGCGGCTTTTCGCAGGCGGTCCGGTATACTGTCATGCGCCCCCATCGTCTAGCGGCCAAGGACGCCGGCTTCTCAGGTCGGTAACGGAGATTCGAATTCTTCTGGGGGCACCAGTGAACAACGACGGCCGGGATGCGGCATGCAGCTGCGTCCCGGCCGTTTTTCGCATTCTTGCGTCTGCCTATTGCTCTTGCATCTTCGCCAGCTCGTCCACCAGGCGGTCGAACCATTGCAGGGCCGCATCCACCGGTTCGGGCGAGGCCATGTCCACGCCGGCGTCGCGCAGCAGGTCGATGGGCGCCTTCGAGCTGCCGCCCTTCAAGAAACCCAGGTAGCCCCGCACCGCCGGCTCGCCTTCGCTCAGGATGCGCTGCGACAGCGCGCAGGCGGCTGCGAAGCCCGTCGAGTACTGGTACACGTAGTACTCGTAGTAGAAGTGCGGGATGCGCGCCCACTCCAGCGAGATGGCGTCGTCCAGCACGATGCCCGGGCCGTAGTAATCGCGGTTCAGCGTGCGGTACAACTCGCAGAGCGCATCCGCCGTGATGCCGCGTCCTTTGGCGCACATCCGGTTCACCTCCAGCTCGAATTCCGCGAACATGCACTGGCGGTAGATGGTGCCGCGGAACTGCTCCAGGAAATGGTTCAGCACGTATGCGCGCTTTGCCGGGTCGTCCATGTGGGCCAGCAGGTACTGCGTCAGCAGCGCCTCGTTGCACGTGCTGGCCACCTCGGCGACGAAGATGACGTAGTCCGCGTAGGCGGGAGGCTGGTTGTGGCAGGACAGGTACGTGTGCACGGAATGGCCCATTTCGTGGATGAGCGTGAACACATCGTCCAGCGCGCCCTGGAAGCTCATGCAGATCACGGGATGCATGCCGTAGCCGCCGGCGGAATACGCACCGCTGCGCTTGCCCGGCGTCTCGTACACGTCCACCCATCGGCTGACAAGGGCATCGCGCACAATGTCCAGGTAATCCTGCCCCAGGGGCTCGAGCGCCTTCAATATCAGATCGCAGGCTTCTTCGTACGTGAATTTCAGGTCCACGTTCTCCACCACGGGCACATACAGGTCCCAGAAGTGCAGCTCATCCACGCCCAGCAGGCGCTTGCGCAGGTTGACATACTTGTACAGGGCCGGCAGGTTGCGGCGCACAGCTTGGATCAGGTTCGTGTAGACGGCCGTGGGCACCTCGTTGCGGTCCAGCGCCCAGTCCAACGTGGAGGGGTAGTGCCGGGCGTCCGCGAAGAACTTCTGCTGCTTCATCTGCGCAGCCAGCGTGGCGGCGCACGTGTTACGGAACTGGCCGTACGTGCGGTAGAGCGAATCGAATGCGGATTTGCGCAGCGCGCGGTCCGGCGACATCATGAGCGGGATGTAGCTGCCGTGCGTGACGGGATGCGCCGTGCCTTGCGCATCTACGGCGTCTTCGAAGCGCAGGTCCGCGTCTGCCAGCAGCGAGTAGATGTTCTCGGGCTGCGTTGCCATGTCGGACGCCGCGGCCAGCAACTTCTCCTCGGCGGGGGACAGCGTGTGCGCGCGCTGGACGAAGATGCGGTCCAGTGCCCGGCGGTACAGCTTGAGTTCGGGCTCTTCAGCATAGAAGCGATCCATTTCGGCATCGTTGACAGTCAGCAATTCGGAGGCGAACCACGATTCGGCACCGGCGATGGCGGTATACAGCGTCATGACCTGCGCGGCGTAATCCTGATACATGGAATTGCGGGTGTCCTCGTCGCTTTTTCGCTGGGAATAATTCACCAGTTTGCCTAAAACGATGCCCACCTCGTCGTCCAGCTTCAGGAACGCCAGCAGCCTCTCCGGATTCTGGGCGATCGTGCCTGCGAATGCGGATAGCTGCTCTGGAAAGCGCTTCGCCTTCTCGAGCGCCTTCAGGAACGCTTCATCGTTCGGGTACATGCTGGAAAGATCCCAGCGGTATTGCTCGGGAATCTGGTCACGGGATTCGTATGCCATGTGCTCTCCTTTCGATTTCCGTGCCCAATTGTAGGCGAAATGCCGCTGTGCGCTTTCGTGGGTGCAGAGTTTGTGCACTCATTTCGGCTCTGTCCCAACCCGGCGGCAAGCGATGACCGCATATTCGTTGCGTATTCGGAGATGTACATCGCATCGGGTGGCGATATCGGTGATCTTGGGCGACGAAACAATGAATAAACAGGCATTTTGCCGGAGCATTACACGCTTATAGCGAAATATTGGCACGGTTTGCGCAGCATCTACTGAGAGAGAATCCAAATGAAGGGGGGAATGGCGTATGGGAGTATTCGACGCATTCGCCGATACGTTGGCGGCAAAGCCCGCTCCGCTTTCCGGTTTGCAGGACGCTTCGGCAAAAAGGCATGCCGACACGAGAACGGGGCATGGCGCACCGCGTCAGGCCGCGCGCTCCCGTGTCCGATTCAATTACTACGAGGCGTTCAACAAGCAGGTCGGCTATTGCGAGGAAATAACGCAGAACCTGCTTTCCGCGTTCAATGCCGGCGAAATGGGCACCGAACAGCTGATGGCGGCGCTCCATGTGGTGGAGAACGATGCGGATTCTGTCGACCATGACCTGCGCATCCATCTGCTGACGGATCTTATCGTGCCGGCGGATCGGGACGGCATGGTGATGTTGGCGAACAGCGTGGAGAACGCCACGGACAAAATCGAGGACATTGCCATCTTCGCGTATATCTACGGGGCGAAGTACATGCAGCCGCGCATGCGCGACGTGCTGGAGCATATGGCGGCATCCGTCACGCTGCTCCGCGAGGCATGCGAGCGCATGGACAGCTACGAGCGGTTCTACGACGAAATCTACGTTCGCGTGACGGGCGTGGCGCAGCGCGAGAGCGCGTGCGATGCGATCTTCATCTCCGCGATGCACAACCTGTATGCCACGGATGAGATGACGGGCGAGAAACGCCAGATCACGGCCGCGCTGTACGAGAAATTCGAGGATGCCATGGACTCGCTGGAGCAGGTTGCCGAAAGCATGGAGGCCATCATCGCGCAGTCGCGTTAGGCGCGCAGCCGAATGCGCAGGGCGCTCTGCCGGCAGGCGAATGCTGTCTGCCGGGCCGACGTTGTGAGTTTGCAAAGATTTGACACCGTCGCGCCGTCGGGAAAACGAGTACGGCACTAGAATGAAGCCATGATCTACTACGTTGAAGATGACACGAATATCCGCGAGCTGGCACTGTACGCGCTGCGCCAGTCCGGCCTCGAGGCGGAGGGGTTCGCGAAAGCGGAGCCGTTCTTCGCGGCTTGCCGGGTGCAGGCTCCTGACCTGGTGCTGCTGGACATCATGCTTCCGGGCATGGACGGCATGCAGGTGCTGACGCAGCTGCGCAACGATCCCGCTACCGCCACGGTTCCCATCATGATGCTGACGGCAAAGGGCACGGAGCTCGACAAGGTCCAGGGCCTGGACGCTGGCGCGGACGACTACTTGGCGAAGCCGTTCGGCATGATGGAGCTTGTCAGCCGCTGCAAGGCGCTGCTGCGCCGCGCGAAGCTGGACTCCACAGCGCCGGAGGATCGCCTGACGTGCGGCCCCATCTCCGTGGACACGCGGGCGCACGAGGTTCATGTCAACGGCGTCCTGGTGGAGCTGACGCTGAAGGAATTCGAGCTGCTGCGCGCCCTGATCGTCCACGAGGGCCAGGCGCTTTCGCGTACGCAGCTGTTAGAGGATGTCTGGCATATTACGTTCGTCGGCGAGACGCGCACGGTTGACGCGCATATCCAGACGTTGCGCCGCAAGCTTTCCGACGCCTGTCCGGGTACGGACCATCTCATCCAGACCGTCCGCGGCGTGGGCTATCGTATCAAGCCCGTGGAAGACTAGCGGATGCCCGGACATGTTCCCGGCCGCGAACGCGGCAGTTTGGCGCGGCATATCTTCGCAGGATTGACGGGCTTTTCCATATTGGCCATGGTGGTTTTTGCCGTGGCTGCCATCTCCATGTTTTACAACTCGTACGAGACGGATGCGGAGAACCAGCTTCTCGGCCAGGTGCGCCAGACGGCATCTCAGCTTGACGGCAAGACCGCGAAGGAGCAGAAGGCGTATCTGGAATCCGTGCCGTGGTCGGGCTTGCGCTGCACGCTGATCGAGAAGGATGGCACGGTCTCGTACGACAACCAGGTTGATGTCTCGCAGTTGGGCAATCATTCCGACCGCACGGAGTTCAAGCAGGCAGAGGAGAACGGCGAATCGTCCATCCTGCGCTATTCCGATACGTTGGGCCAGCAGACCATCTATGCGGCCGAGCGTCTGACGGACGGATCCGTGGTCCGCTTGGCGGAAACGCGGCATTCCCTTCTCTCGTTCCTAGAGGGCATGCTTCCCACGCTGCTGCTGGCGGCGGCGCTTATCGTGGCCGTGGGATTCGGTCTGTCGCGTGTGCTGACGCGCCACATCATGCGTCCGATCGACCGCATGGACCTGAGCAATCCCCTGAACAACGACATCTACGTGGAGATGCGGCCGCTGATGCAGCGCATCTCCGATCAGCAGAACCAGCTGCGCCGGCAGAACAAGGAACTGGAGGCGGCCGTGGAGACGCGCCGCGAATTCTCCGCGAACGTGAGCCATGAGATGAAGACGCCGCTGCAGGTCATCAGCGGATATTCCGAATTGATGCAGGCGGGCATTGTCAGCCAGCAGGACACGGCGAAGTTCGCCGGGCTCATCCATTCCGAGGCGGAGTCCATGCGCGCGCTTATCGACGACGTGCTGACGCTGTCACGCTTGGACGAATCTGCGCTGGGGCAGGCCGAGATCTCGGATGTCGACCTGGTCTGGGTGGCACAGCAGGTGGCGGATCGCCTGAGGACGGTCGCGGACGAACGGCAGGTGACCGTGGAGCTGGAGCCGGCGGACGAGCCCATCCGCGTGCGCGGCGCCGAGACGCTGCTGGAGGAGACATTCTACAACCTGATAGACAACGCCATCCGCTACAACCATCCCGGCGGCAAGGTGAAGGTTTCGTTTCGCACGCTGGAGCGCGACGGAAGCAATCGCGTGGAATTCACGGTATCCGATACCGGCCCGGGTATTCCTCCCGAGATGCGCGAGCGCGTGTTCGAGCGCTTCTACCGCCTTGAAGAGGGGCGTTCGCGCGAAACGGGCGGCACGGGCCTGGGACTGGCCATTGTGAAGCACACCGTGCAGCGCTACGACGGCACCGTGACCATTAAGGACGCGCCCGGCGGCGGATCGGCATTCGTCGTGGACCTGCCCGCCGCGTCGTGACGGCCTGCCGGCTGCGCCGGCGGGAAATCCGGTCCTTGCGGGCCGTATAAGCAACACCAAGACAGCGCCGCTGCGGCGGCCGAAAGGGGAACCGATGCCCAGATACGGCATTATCGACGTTGGATCGAACACTATTCGCCTGTGCGTATACGACGTCTCGGAACGCAAGGGCGACAAGCTGCCCCATCTTTCCACGTTGCTGAACCATAAGATTATGGCCGGCCTTGCGTCGTATGTCGTCGACGGCGCCATGAGCGACCAGGGTATCGCGAAGGCCGTGCACGTGATTCGCGGGGACCTGCGCAATGCCGCCTACTTCCGCTGCAAGGAAGTGCGCATCCTCGCCACAGCCTGCCTGCGCAACTGCACGAATTCGAAGGATGCCGTCGCGCGCATCGAAGACGGCATCGATGCGAAGATTGACCTGCTGCCGGGCGAGATGGAGGCGCACCTGGGATTCGTGGGGGCGAATTACGACCGCGCTATCGAGGAGGGCGTGCTGGTGGATATCGGCGGCGGCTCCGTGGAGCTGACGCGCATCGCGAAGGGCAAGGAGAAATGCGGTATGAGCCTGCCGCAAGGGTCCCTGTCCTCGTTCTCGCAGTACGTCCACGGCCTGGTTCCCTCGCCTCATGAGATGGAGAGCATCACGCTGGCCTTCCGCGAGAACCTGAACCGACGCCCCATGAGGGATTACGCCGCGAAGGAGCTTTACGGCATCGGCGGCTCCGTCCGCTCCGCCATGAAGGTGTACGGCGACCTGTTCAACGACGGCGAACGGCTGGGCTATATCGAGCTTGTGCATCTGGACCAGATGCTGAACGCGTACCGCAACGACGGCGCGGCCTTCGCGCACGGCTCGCTGCATACGGTGCCCGACCGCGTGCATACGTTCATTCCTGGCTGCCTGCTTCTGCGCGAGATCTTCGCCGTGACCGGGGCCCGGCGCATGACGGTGGCGAAGAAGGGCCTGCGCGAGGGCTATCTGCTGGAGCGCGTACTGGGGAAATAGCGCGTTTCAAAAGAGAGATGACAGCCGTCCGTCCGGCAGGCACGGAAGGAAAACGAGGGAGTCGCAGTATGGGATCGGAGAGTGCCGCGGCCCCCTCTTCTTACACAAGCCGGGGGATGGGAGATTCAGGGAAGGATGGGTACCCCGTGCCTGCATAATCCACCTTACCGAAGCGGTATGGACGCGTTTTGCGAATACGACAACTGTTGAATTGTTGTCAATGTTTTTCCTTTCTGCGGGGTATCGGCGGGAGCGCCGGGAGAGCGCGCATCTTCTGTGCCTTTCATTGCGATAATCAGCCATAACAATTGTGAAAACGTGGCGCTATACGCAACGATAAACGTCCGCTAGCATGACCGCGAAGGCATTCCGGCGCCTGCATGCACGCAGCCGCTGGTTGCCACGCTGATGGGATGCATGTTCCTGGGCGAGCCGCTGACGCTCGTGCGCGTGACGGGCATGGCGCTCGTCGGAGGTTCCATGCTGGTTGCGAGCATTCCCTGGGACAAAAGAAAAACCCCGGCGGGATTGGGGAGAGCCGGGGTTTAGGAACGACAGATGCGGTAAGGAGGGAGATTGGGAGGGGATTGCCTCGCGCTCTGTCGATGTCTGAAACTATAGGGGGCTGAACTTAAACCAGCCTGAAACGGATATGCGCCTTTTATGTAGCACGCCTCCCTCCCGTGGCGGGAAACGCTTGTGCGACGCAGCAACATGTCTGATGAAACGCATGATGCGGCGGCGGTGAAAGCGCGATATGCCGCAGGGCGGCCGGGGGTTCCTATTCTTTTGCGGGCAGGATCTCGATCAGCTGCCCGTCCGGGTCCGTGATGAAGTAGATGCCCAGCGCCGGATTGTCGCGCAAGATGCATCCCATCTTCTCATGCAGGGCGTGCGCCGCCTCGTAATCGGGCACCTCGAACGCCATGTGCACGTCCTTGCCGGCGTTGTCGTACGGCTCGGTGCGCCCACGGTTCCATGTCAGTTCCACTTCGAACGGGCACGTGTCGTTCGCAAGGTACGTGTTCGTCCACGAGCCGTCTTCCGGTCCCATCTCGCGTACGGGTTCCAAGCCGAGCGCTTCGCGGTAGAATGCGATGCTCTTCTCCTTGTCCAGGCAGTGCAGGCAGTGGTGAATGAATTTGGCCTTCATACTGTTTCCTTCCGTGGGAACGAAATGCGGATGCTAGCTGTTCTGAGACGGCACGAAGCCGGTAGCCATCATGATGCCCCAGGCGATGACCAGGACGGCAATGACGATGGCGATGGCAGCGTGCTGGTTCAGGCCTTTCTTCTTCGTCGTTCGGGCCTTCTGCTTTTTCTGCATCTTGCCCTTGTAGGCCTTCTGTGCTTTGGACATGCAAATCTCCTTTCGGGAATCGCGCTGGTATTCCTTTGTACCGCATCGGAGGCCGCTTTCGCACGCAGATGGGAAAGCGTGGCGCGCTCGTTACCCAGGAGGGCAGCAGCTCAGTCCGATGCGTTCGCTTCCAGGAATTTGCCCAGCAGGTTTAGCAGCTGCCGCTGCTCCGCTGCCGTCCAGGCGCCGGTTTCGCGCTCTACCAGGCGGTTGCGCTCGGGGCAGACGCTCTCGAAAAGACGGCGGCCGCCGTCCGTGAGCGAGATGACCGCGCAGCGCCGGTCGTCGGGGTTCTCCTTGCGCTGCACCAGCTCGCGTTTCTCAAGATTCTTGATGACCACGGAGATGGTGCCATCGCTGCTGATGGCGGCTTCCCGCAGCTCCCCGATGGTCTGGTCGCCGTGGCGGTAGAGCGCCTGCATGACGGCGAATTGCCCCAGCGTCAAGCCATGTTCCTTGCACATCGCGCTCATCGTCCTGTCAAGCATACTGACCGTTCGATGGAGTGATAGGAGCAAGTCGTCTTCGCGCATGGGCACCTTTCTTTCGAAATTCTCAATGTATTCGAAAATACTCTATGTGGAAATATCGGTCAAGTTCTGGTGTGTATGGCGTAAAACACCAGATGGAAGAATATGTATATTGCAATTGCAAAATGATTGATATATACCTAACTAGATATATTATTTGGTGCGAAAGAAGGAGATGCATATGACAACTACCGAGCATCTGAACGGCTACGGCCCGCTTGCGGGCATCAAAGTCGTCGAGATGTGCACGTACGTGGCCGGTCCCGCAACGGTTCGCGTCCTGTCCGACATGGGCGCCGAGGTCATCAAGATCGAGGCTCCTGTAGGCGACGCACAGCGCACCCAGGGCCCTGCATTCGGAGCAAAGCACACCGAGACGGAAGACCCCACGTTCGACCTGAACAACACGAACAAGAACCTGATCTGCGTGAATACGAAGAATCCCGAAGGCCTGGAGATTGCCATGAAACTCATCTCCGAGGCGGACATCTTCGTTACGAATACCCGTACGAAATCCCTGAAGAAATTCGGCATGGACTACGATACGCTGCATGCGAAGTATCCCGGCCTGATCTGGGCGCAGATGCGCGGCTACGGCGAGTACGGCGTGGAGAAGGACAGCCCCGGCTACGATGCCGTGTGCTGGGCCGCCCGCGGCGGCGTGGCCGGCACGTTCTGCGAGCGCGGCACGTCCCCTGCCATCGCGCCGCAGGCGTTCGGCGACTACAACTGCGCCATCATGCTGGCGGCCGGCATCCTGGGCGCCCTGGTGAACAAGCTGCGCACCGGCAAGGGCGACAAGGTCACCGTGAACCTGTACCACGGCGCGCTGTGGGCCGGCGGCATCGGCATCGTGGCATCCCAGTTCGGCAGCCCGTACCCGAAGAGCCGCAAGTCCGTCCCGTCCCCGTTCAACAACACGTACAAGACGAAGGACGACAAGTGGATCTACATCTGCCAGCCGAACCATAACAAGTACTACAACGAGATGATGGAGATCATCGGCCGCCCGGACATGAAGGACGACCCGCGCTTCTGCCGCATGGAGGACATCAAGCCCTTCACGCACCACGAGCTGGTCGAGATCCTGGACGACGGCTTCTCGAAGAAGACGTTCGCCGAGTGGGACCCGATCCTGCGCGAGCACCAGGTGCCGTTCCAGACCGTGTTCGACTACACGGACATCGTGGCAGACGACGAGGCGTACGACAACGACGGCCTGCGCACCGTGCACTATGATGCATTCGGCGACCGCGCCACGACCACGATCCCCATCCGCTACGGCAGCTTCGGCGACCCGCCGATGATCCTGTCGAAGCCGCTGGGCTACCACACGGCCGAGTACATGCACAAGCTGGGCTACAACGACGAGCAGATCAAGAAGCTCGAGGACGACGGTGCCATCGTGTGCTGGCACGGCGAGGAGATCCCCGACAAGATCTTCAAGTCCCGCCGCCAGAACGCCGGCGAGGCGGAGTGCGCCTGGGAGAACTAATCCCGCTATCTTCGCATAGTGCAGAAGGCCGACCGCTTATGCGGCCGGCCTTCTTGTTGTTGCAGGTCAGATTGCTGTTGACGCGGAATTGCGCGGGAGGCGGGAGAGGCGCTGCAGCGCTTACGCGAGATTCTTGATAAGCGCTGCCATATCGCGTCCCAGCTGGCGGGCGAACTTATACGCGATTTCGTCGTCTTGGATGCGGCGCCATTTCACCTTGCCGTCCTCGTAGCCGCGGTACATGGATCCCAAACAGCCGTTGCCCAGCACCTCACCTTCCGGGCGCGGGTGCACCAGCAGCATCTCGTGGATCTGGAACCAGCGCTCCATGGCGGCAACGGCTTCTTCGCCGCCGCAGTTCGAAAGGCCTGTTGTGGCAACGATGCCGCCGACCTTGCCCTTCAGCTGGTTCTCCACCATATGGAGGCAGCGGGTGCGGTCCATGAAGTTCTTCATGCGGGCGGACACGTTTGCGAAGTAGTTCGGCGACCCCAGGATGATGCCGTCCGCGTCCTTCAGCGCGGCCATGATGTCCGTCATGTCGTCTTGGATCGTGCACGTCTTCTGCCCCAGGCACCGGTTGCATCCCACGCAGAATTCGATGTTGTACGACGAGAGCTCGACCATTTCCGTCTCCAGGCCAGCGGCGCGCGCTTCCTCCAGCGCCGCCTGGATAAGCGATGCCGTGCCTTTTCCGGGTCGATGGCTTCCATTGATTGCGACGATCTTCATAAGATGACCTTTCGTTTTGCTGTCTCCGATGCAGCTGGCGAGCGTGCGCGGCAGGGTGTGGAACCGAGTGCCGCACCCTGCCGATTGGACAAACCGCCGAAATGACCGCATCTCCTTTGCCCAGCATACCGAATAGCGGCCAAGATGCCGTTTTCCCACCTTCGCATTTGGGATTGATGGACACTTTTGGGTAAAAGTGTCGTACTTTGCGTTACGATGCATACAGATATTGTTAACTGCTTAGATGTACGCGCTATAAGGAACTGTCAATGGATTTCGAACTGACTGAACAGCAAATGCGGGCGGTCGCCGCATTCCGGGAATTCGGCGAGCGCACCTTTACGCACGATTCCGTTATGCAATGGCGCGAGGACCAGGGCCTGCCCGACGACGTGGTCCAGGAATTCGTCCATCTGTATTTCGGCCTGATGGACGAAGCGGATTCCGAAGCCGTCTACAGCGGCATCCAGGGTGGCCTGATGATGCAGGCGCTGATCATCGAGGAGCTTTCGCGCTGCTCGGGCACAACGCTGCCGTTCCAGAACGACTTGTTCTACCTGTACATCATGGCGGGATTCGCGTCGGATGCCGACGTGTCCACGGTGGTGCGGAACTATCGCGATACGGGTCGCGTTATGTTCGCGCTGGCCGTTTCCGAACCGCAAGCGGGCTCCGACACCATGAACATGGAGACGCGTGTGGAGACGGTCGGCGGCAAGCTGCGCCTGAACGGCGTGAAGACGTTTGTGAACAACGGCGAATACGCGCCGTATATCCTGGTGGCCGCCATCGATGGCGACGCGCCCGATGACGGAAAGTACCCGCCGCTGTCGTTTTGGCTCGTGCCTCGCAGCCAGCGCGGTATCTACGCGTTCCCCATCAGCAAGATCGGCCAGCCCATGCTTCCGTTCGCCAGCGTGCGGTTCGAGGATGTGGAGCTGCAGCCGGAATGGCGCCTGACGGGCACGAAGGCCGGCTTCCCGCATCTGTTCGCGCTGTTGGAGCGCGGGCGTATCTTCACGTGCGCCTCGTCTCTGGGTATGGCGCAGGCGGCCATGGAAGACGCCGTGCGCTACGCATCCGAACGCACGGCATTCGGCACTACGGTAGCGGATTTCCAGCTGATACAGCAGATGCTCACGGACATGGAGCTGCGTCTGCAGAACATGCGGAACATGCTGTACCGCGCCGCGGATAAGATCGACAAGGAGGCGGCGGACCGCCGCCTGTACGTTGCCCTGATGAAGCGCTACATACCCGCCGCCGCCACGGAGGTAGCAAGCGATGCCATGCAGATCCTGGGCGGCATTGGCTACACGGTCAGCCAGCGCGTCAGCGCGATTTGGGAGGATTGCCGTGGCAACCAGCTGGCAGAGGGCACGGACCAGGTGATGGTGCGCATTGCCGCGCCGCTGATCCTGGACAAATACCTGGGCGGGGACCGCGAGGAGAACTGACCCTCATTGTCCGTCCGCGCTTGCAGCCGGTAGGAGAAACGGCGAAGGAAAAGGGCCCCGGATCCGATGGGATCCGGGGCCCTTCGCATTGATAGCGTAGCAGCTCTGTGCTGCTATTTGTTTCCCATCATGGGCTGGCTCAGAATGCGCAGCATGTCGGAATGGCAGATGCCGATGTTCTCCACGTACACGTACAGCTCGAAGCCGTTCTTGCAGCGGAACACACACTCGCGGCACGGGTTGTCGTGGCAGTAGCCGAACGCGTCCTCATCTGCAAATGCGAACGTCAGCGGCGATTCCTTATCGGGCGTGATGTACTTCGTCTGGTGGCCGGTGAACGTCTTGATGCATGCCCAGCGCGGCTCGTAGCCTTCCTGCTGCACTTCCCAATGGATGCGGATGCAGTTCGAATTCACACCGCCCAGCGTCTCGTGGTCGAGCTCGATGCGGTCGGAAACTTCGTCCCACTCGAACGTCGGCAGCACCTCCATGGGCTTGCCGCAGCACGTCACCGGGCCTTTCGGCGGCTCGTAGGGCAGGATGCTGATGCGGTCGCGGCCCTTGCCGGGGTTCTCGATGGGCGTGCCGCTGTCCTGCTGCAGGAACACGCGGCCGCATTCGCTGCAATGCAGGAACGTCAGCGGGGTATCCACCACGCGCGGCTTCCACGTGGCATGCGTGCGGGTGGGGCCGACGTAGTCGTCGTACTTCGGTTTCTGCGAGCGCTCTTTCAGCTTGAGATCCACAGTGTCTCCTTTCAGATCGCACCACAACGGCGCGTGCGGGCGAAGGTGTCGTTCGCTGCATTCGCTGCATGCCCCCAGCGTCCCAACGATTTCGGGTAAGCAGGCAGTAGAAAAAATAGCCTTACGCGAACAATTATAGTATTGCGATTGGCGAACTTACATATTACGGCGCATCTGAGCCTGCTTGATTTCCATCTCAAGGGAGCTGTGGATGATGTTGCCGAACGGATAGACGTTTCCCACCAGGTGCTTGACGCCCGGCTGGTCGATCTTGCGGATGAAATAGTACAGGAACGCGCATGTGTAGAACTCGGCAAGGAAATCGATGTTGTCCTCCGGCAGGTACCGGTTCGCCAGAATGATGTCGATGTCGTGCTTCATGGCCGGGAGGTACAGGTCGTAGAGGTAGTTGCGCAGCGATTGCGGACCGTTTTCCAGCAGCGCCTGGTTGTAGAACTTGCGGCGGTGCTCCAACACCTGAGCGAAGCAGTCGAAGAACTGGGAGTGGTCCAGGCTGCGGACGCCGGATTTCTTCGTGATGTAATACGGGAACGCCGATTTCGCATCCTCGCTGGGCTCTTCGTAGACCAGCATGGACTCCGGGAACGTATCCTTCAGCTTCATGCCGATATCGTATCGGTATATCCACATGATCAAGCTGTTCTTATCGTCGAAGTGGTAATAGAACGTCTTACGGTTTTTACCCGTGTGGTTCACGATGTCGCTGATGGAGACCTTGGCGATCGAGGATTGGTCGCAAAGTTCAATGAAGGTCTTTGCAATCAGGTACTTGGTGTCGAATGAATTCATGCAGCATTCCCCTGTGTTGTTCGCTATTATCCGGCGGCAGTCCATCCAAGACGGGCTGGCGTTGCCCATTCGGTCTGAAAACAGATGAAATTATAGTCCAAAATGGGACAGATTCGGTAAATCGTGCAATCCAAACTGAAAAAGAATTGGCAAGAGGCAAACAAGATGCTGTGTACTGGCTGCAATTTCGCGCAAAAAGGACCGATGTATTGTGCTTTCAAGCACTTTTCTCATTCAGCATGAAAATATATATCTGGTTATTCGAAAAAAATCCCCTATAATGGAGCGCGTAAGCGGAGAGCATACGAAAAACCAGATGCCAACCAAAGAGAGCATCGGGGCAGTCGCGCGCTCTTTGTTAGTTGTCTTACGAGAAAGGAAAGACATGGCTCATACTATGAACCCGAATGCCAAGCTCACCGAGGCTGAGTTTGAGGCATTCCTCGAGAAGCTGAAGAACCTGGCTGAGGGTCCTTGGGAGGAAATGCAGAAGGAAGCGGAAGTCACCAACGTCTTCCCCGAGGAGTTCTACAAGATCAACATCGAGAACGACGTTTATCGTCTGGCCCTGCCTTCTGAGTACGGCGGCTGGGATCTGAGCGAGCTCGAGATTCTGATGTGCCAGGAGCAGTTCTCCCGTGGCCCTGGCGGCATGCGTATGCACACGCATTACTCCGCTGACCTGAACTGGCGCATCCTCGACGACTTCGGCAAGCCGGAGCTCAAGGCTGAGTACATGAACAAGTTCCAGGATCGTAGCTTCTTCACCTGCTTCGCTCTGACCGAGAAGACGGGCGGCACCGGTGCTGACCTGCACACCACCGCAGTGAAGGACGAGAACGGCGACTACATCATCAACGGTGAGAAGTGGCTGATCTCCCACACCGACTGCTGCATGGCTGCTTACGTCATCGCTGTGACCGATCCTGAGGCTTCCGGCGACGAGCGTCTGTCCGCATTCATGGTTCCTTGCGACACCCCGGGCTACGAGATCGTTCCTATGCCCCACATGATGGGCTGCCGTGGCTCTGGCCACACCGGCCTGAAGTTCACGGACCTGCACCTGGACAAGAAGTACCTGCTGGGCGAAGAGGGCCAGGGCATGGAAGTTGCTATGCACTCCCTGGACATCTCCCGCGTCCACATCGCTGCTTCTAACCTGGGCATGTCTCAGCGCATGCTGGAGATCACCCTGGACCGAGCTCATGACCGCGTGACCTTCGGTAAGCCGATCATCCAGCGCCAGGCTATCAAGATGAAGCTGGCTGAGATGGCTATGATGATTCATGGCCTGCGCTGCATGGTTTACGACTGGGCTAAGGACTACGACCTGAACCCCTCCACGCAGTACACCGCTGAGAAGGCTTCCATGTGCAAGCTGTTCTCCATCGAGACCGTCAAGCTGGTCTCCGACCAGATGCTG
>ERZ857965.2377-NODE-2377-length-15926-cov-3.382711_pt1 | contig 15926 bp, 16 predicted proteins | sample MGYA00519758_ERZ857965 | MGnify/ENA primary metagenome ERZ857965 (study PRJEB31778, sample SAMEA3449381) | human gut metagenome | biome: human gut; feature: human-associated habitat; material: faeces | place: United Kingdom | collected 2010/2012 ... | reverse complement strand
GATATGGCAAATCCCCGTCTTTCGATTCCGTGAAAGACGGGGATTCTTCGTTCTTGTTTTCCAAGACGATTTCATTAAATCTTTCCGCGGTCTGTTCCACCTGAGCTTCCAGCCTGTGTCCGGAGAAACACGGCACCAAGGCAATCAGAAGTCCCAAAAGGAAAAGGGCAACCGCTGCCATAAGTGATTTTGCTTTCAACGGTTCGTTTTCTCCTTCCTCCGGTGATCCCGGCGCGTCTCCCGTACAACGACCCATATAAGGACTATGGTGTCCGCCAGAATAACGCCGTAATATATGCCGTCGAAGTACTGCTGCTGCCAGCTGGAAACTCTGCTATTCTCTTCAGCTGTTTCTGTAATCTTCGTTGAAACGGTTTCCGACTCGTAGGGGACACGATACCCCTGCACCAGCAGGCGGTGCGTGTTGACGCCATAGGGCGTGCAGGTGATGAGCGTGCACATGTCTTCATCCTGCTGGATGCTGAGATGCGACGTATCATCCGGGAGGACAGTAAAAATATCCTGCACTTCATACGCCAGCGTCCGATCCAGCACATGCAGGAAGAACCGGTCTCCGACCTTCATCTTTTCCAGATCCGTCAGCATCTTTTCTCTGGAGAGGCCGGAATGACCGGTCAGAACGGTATGCGTTCCTTTCCCACCAACAGGAAAAGATGAGCCCAGCAGATGGCCTACGCCCTTCTCCAACGTGCTGCCGTCCGTGCCGTGGTAAATCGGCAGGCGAATATCCAGCTCGGGAATCTCCAACTGTCCCATAATGCCGCTCTCGTTGACGGCGAGAATTTCGTCGTATTGCTCCTGCGCCGCGGTCAGGCCGCTCAGAGAATACGTTCCATCTCCCGAAACGGATATTGGAGATAGTGCGGCATTGTACACCTCTGCCGCGGCGAGCATTTCCGCCACACGGGTGTCTGTCATCTTTTCCACAGCTCGGGAATACTCCGTCATCACGAGGCTTTTGTTCTTCTCCGCCAGCGCATTTCCCAGAATCGGGTACAGAATCAATCCGGCAGCGAGCAACAGGCACGCCGCGCCGGAAACAAGACAAATCGTTCTTTTGTATTTCATCGGATGCTCCTTTTTCATATCTCCTCAAGTTATTCGCTTTAAGGTTCCTTAAAGCGAATAACTTTTTCTTTAAAACGAATAACTAATATGTATGGGAGAGACTTGCCTGTTTTTCCGCCTCTCCCATGTGTCAGGGTTATTTCCCTAGCTTCTTTCTGCGGGCGCTTACCAAGATGATCGCGGCGGCGGCCATCAGAACAGTACCGGCAACGCCGTACATCCAGGTACCATGCCCGCCGGTCTGCGGCAGGTTGAAGCCGCGGGTGTTGACAACAGTCAGCGGCACGATGGCATTGGCCGATTCGCCGTCGGCATCCATCGTCACAGTGTTGCTGTCCACCTTGGCGGAAGCAGTCAGAAGATAGTGTTCCAGATGCTTCTGCGGCATGTTCTTATAAAGCCCTTCCGGGACGTCGGCATACCGGGGATCGTTCTGCAGAACGCCCAGCGCATCGGTGCCGTAGATATCGCAGAGCGCATCGCTCTCTGCCGCCTCGATCACGATCTGGATATCGTCGCGGAGCAGCGTGTAGCCGTTGGCCGTCTGAATCTCGGTGGCGATGTATGTGTCATCCTCCAGCCCTTTCACGAGGATGGAGCCGTCTGCCGTAGGAGTGAATCGGGTGGCATCGTTTCTTCCGGGTATGTGACCGGTCACATAGTAGATACCTTCGCTCTCATCTAGTTCCGCCGTAACGAAGTATCCGTCGCTGTCGTTGTAAAGAAGGAACTCCACCTTGGAGAAGTCACCCTGCCCTTCGCTGAATTCCTTGGTAAGATCAAGGCCGAAGCTGTACACATGGCAGTCGTCCACGAGCGTATCGTGGAAGCTGCTGTTGGTTCGTTTCCATACCAGCACGACATTGTTGCTGTTCCCTTCGTCGCCGCAGACAAGGCTTTTATCGGGGTTGAGCCTCGCCGAATAGGTGATGCGCACGGTGCAGTCGGAATAGCCGGAATTTATCATGTCAGACTTGGTGTACACAGCAAAGCTTCCGTTGATCTCCGCAAGGCCGTCTGCTGTCATGGAGATGGTCATGCCGGGTGTGTCATTATAGGATACGGAGAACTTTCCGTCGCCTTCGTTCCAGACGGTAATCCGGTCGTCCTCGGTGCAAGAGCTGCTGCGGAAGAATTCGATTTTCACATCGTTTTTGCAGTATGAGAGGCCCGCATCCAGCGTGTCTACGAAGGAGTAATCCGTCAGGTAGGTGGCTTCGGAGGTGATGCTCGGCAGGGTCGAGAGGATCTGGTATTCCATCGTGTCATTGGCAGAGGCCGTGGCAGTATGGGCGAAGCCGTCGGTAACGGCGTCGGAGCCGCCGTTTTTGCCGGTGTCCGAAAGCGCTTCGCGCACGGTCTTTTCCAGCGTCGGGATGCCGGTGAGGTTCTTGGGGTATACGGTGACATCGTATATCCAGCGTTCGCCGCCGTCATTGGCGTTGCTGCCGTTCACGGACGTCATAGGAAGGGAAAGGAAAAACGGTGCGGTGGTTTCCGCGACCATTTCGGGCACTTTTGTCTCAACGAGGAGATACAGCCCGAGAGGAAGGTCGCTCGCGGAGGTGTGGCCGTAGCTGTCGGTCAGCGACATCGCTGTGCCGCCATTTTCGCGTACAAAGCGTTCCAAAGCGTTCTTTGCGGCAATGGCGTTGCTTGCCAACGCGGATTTCAGACCGTTAATAAGAGTATCGGAGCGGTAGAAGTACATGGTGCCGTCATCTGAATCCGCCGGTGCATACCGGTCTCCGGCACTCACACCGATGGCGGACAGGAACGTGTTGTTGGCGTCGTTCTGCGTGATCCCGTAGAGAACTTCCACATGTGACGCGCTGTTATCATCCTCAGTATAGGTACGGATATCGGCAACTTTCAGGTAGGTGAACTCAACGCCCTTAATGGCATATCCGTTGACTTCTCCGTTCGCGTTCAGCGAGCTCTTTCTCGTATCGCCGCCGAGGACATCCTCCACGCCGGGATCACGGACGCCGGTGGAGACGTAGCTGGAATCCCACACGCCGTCTTTTTCCGCATTTGTAATGTCGTACTTGTAGATGTCAAAGGAGCCGGTCCTGTCGGTGTTGATTGTGGATACATTCTCCATCAGGGCAAAGGCGGATACGGTCGTTGTCAGCACGACCAACACTGCCATGATAACGGAAAAGAACTTCTTGCCGGTTTTCTTCATTGCATGCAGTCCCTTCTTTTATTTTTGGAAATAGCGATAAGAAAAAGGCCCATACACGCCGCGGCAAAGCCGGCGGAGAGCACAGGCCAGAGGCCGGTTCCTCCGGTCATGGGGAGAAGATACGTTGGGGCATTGCTGACGGTTACGGAAACATCGTAGATCGTGGATTCTTCACTTTCTCGGGGCAGCGCGCCAAGTTCTACCGGCTCTGTCAGGAGCACATAGCCGTTGACCGTTGCGATCTCCGTGACGCGGTACAAAATACCATTGCCTGCCCGGAGACCATTGAAAATAGCAATGCCATCAGCTCCCGTAATCAGCGTGCCATCGCTGAGGCCGTCGGAGCTGCATCCGCCAACTTCCTTTGCCGGAACATCGGCATGGAATACCGGCGTCCATGTCTCTCCGTCCTCGGAGTATTCCAGCCGGAACGCGGCACCGGGGATCGGGGTCCCGCTGCTGTCGGTCTTGGCCACGGTCACAGAACCGGGAATGCGGGTGTTTTCCCGCCGGATTTCGATTTTCTGCCCGTCCGCAGTCACGGAGAAAACATAGGGCGTTCTATCGATTTTGTAGCCGTTCGGAGCTTCCAGCTCTTCGAGATAGTAGTCGCCGAAGGGGAGATTATCGAAAGTCAGAACGCCGCTTTCGTCCGTTGTCCCCTCAGCGAACGGATTCCCAGCATTGTCCAGAAGCCGGAACCGTGCGCCGGGAAGAGCTTGTTCGGTGTCCTTGTCCACCTTCCGGATGGTCAGCGATCCTTTGAATATCTCGTTTCGGAGCTGGATGGAAACTGTTTCCCCATCAGAGGAGATATTCACTTCGTGCAGAGTGGCATCAAGGGCATAACCCTTCCAACCGGACAGCTGACGGACAATATAGACACCGTAAGGCAGCATTTTAGAAAGAGCAATTCCGTCATTGCCACAGGTGAGGATATCTCGTTCGGCCTCCGCGGCTGCGTCATAGCTGCTCGCAGATTTTAGGAACACCTCAAAGCTCGCCCCGGCCTCGGGTGCCTCCGTCCCGGCGATGCTGTTCACAGCCAGCTTGGAAATCGAAAGCCGCCCAAGGATTGGGGTTTCCTTCATGGTCAGGGTCAAGTCGTTCTTAATAGAGGGCAGCTGATCCGCCGCAGCGGGGACAGAGTACACCGTCGTATCCAAAAAGTATCCGGGCGAGGGGGAGATCTCCCGAATTGTCCATCCCCCTCCGGCTTCGTAGTAGCCGGTGGTAAACTGGCCGTTGGCGTCGGTGGTACAGGTCTCAATCAGGGTGTCACCGTGATAGAGCCCATAGACAGCCCCGGTGAGTGTTCCGTCGCCCTGCGCCGTTCCGGTGATGCCGTCCTCCTTGGTCACGGTAATGCGAAACTCCTTGCGGTTGGCTTTTAACGTGAGATAACCCGTCATGCCGCCGATGGCCTCTACACCGACAACGATATCCTGCCGCGTTGTTGAGCCGTAGGGCGTGAACGTAGAGGCCGCCGTATATGCGGAGTTGCGGATAGCTACTACGGAGACCGGGGCGGATAACGGTGATACGGAGCGGAGAATGAGCTGATTCCCAGATACTTCGACGGAAACGGCGGTGTCCGAAGCGGAGAACGAGTAGTTCCCGATGACGTTATTCGTATCGGTCAGCGTAAGGGAATATGTGCTTCCATCATAGGGCAGCTCTTCCTGTGGCGCGGTAGTACTCACGGCAGTCATGAAGCTCGGCAGCGTCATATAGCTCAGCATGTAGGAGAGAATCGTATCATAGATCTGCCCGATCTCCGCATTCTGACCATTGGAGACGAGACAGGTATATATCTCGTCGTTGCCTCGAGTGTACGGCGGGGACGGCTGCCGGGCACCGGTGACGAATTCCCAGATCAGCATCTGCGTGGCGGTCTGCTGGCAGCTTGGAGTCCCGGGGAGATTGGTGCTGTTGCCGGCGCGACCGCAGAGGAGCGCCAGCTTGATGGCGTTTTGCTGCTCATACGAAAAGCTGTTCCAGACGTCGATGACGTCCGAGCGGAGAACATCGCCGTGGGCGAGCATGATGCCGGGCTCAATGCAATAGGCCTCCTGCCCGTTGGCAAAGTCATTGAGGCGCATATCCCCGTAGCCGCCGGTCGGGCCGCCGTTATAATAAAAGGGGTGCTGGTAGTAAACGTACTGTCCGGCGGAGTCGTAGACATAGTCGAAGGTGATGAGCGCCGTGGCGGCAGCGGCTTTCAGCATGGGAGCCTTGGCCAAGGGAACCGTTAGCTCCGGCCCTTCTGTGGGCTCTTCCTCCCGCGCATCTTCGCTGGCCTGCGCTGTTTCCGGGAGTTCTCCTTCTTCCGGCTCCGCTGCCAAAACCGCAGGACACGGGAAACTCAAAAGGCAAAGAAGTGCAAGAGTGAGCGCCAGGATTTTGTATCGTGTTTTCAAAGGGGTATTTTCCTCCTTGCCGTAGTGTGGGGTGTGCTCGTATATCCGTCCGGCGGCACTCCGTGGAAAAACCAGATCGGGAACATTTGCGTTCCTCCTTTCACTTTCTATGTAGGCCCGTATTTGTCCTCGACACCCCCGGACAGGGAAGTCACCAGACGGCAGCGTGCCGTGCTGCTCCATGAGAATTGCACTCCTCCGAGGATCTCTCCGAGCCGCCCCCATTGTGTGAACTGTGGCTGGGCGGAAGTATCATTGTCCCCATGCGCGGTCATGGCCGTGCCGGCGGCTGTTCGGCAGTTCCGGGCTGACGGTATCGCTCTCCAAAAAGGGTCATGGCGTGTCACCCAGCGGGCTTCGCTCTCGCGGCACATGGGAATGTATCTGGTGAATGGCTATGAACTTGTCAAGGTGCGGTGAGGGAAAAATCACCCTCTCACCCAACGCGGATTTTTCGCTCATTTGTTACCCCCTTTTTCCAAATTTTTTAAAATTTTCTTTTTTCCAGCCATGACGGACTTGAAAATGTTCTTGGCAGACACACCTTCCGCCTCCGCGATCTCCCGGTACGTCATGCCTTCGCAGTACATCCGGATACGGCGATACTGCTTTTCCGTGACGATCCCGCGGATCTTCTGGAGGGAGCTTTGCGCGAACGCTACGCTCTCCCGTCGGTCAAGGCGGGCAAGAATCGTTTCTTCCGGAGACGGTTCTGCGGCGGAGTACTCGGTAAGTGGCGACGTGTGGTCTGAGTAAATATGATCCGCCAGTTCCCAGCTGTGGTAATCCTCATCCGACCACGTTTTCCAGAACCGAAACTCCTCCTCGGACGAAAACTGCTCGGGCGTGAGCGGATGATCCTGCTCAAAAACGTCCGGGCAGAGGATGGCGCGGCTGTTCCGCTTATTCCGTGAATACAGGCTTTTCCTGTTGTGCATTGTATGTACCTCCGATTGTTTTTGGTGGGGAAACAATCGGGGGCTACGGGTATGCGGCGATCCAGCATTGCCAGCGCGAGATAAACAAAAAGCACCCTTTCAGCGGATTCGCTGAAAGAGTGCTTTTTGCTCGTCTATGCGAGTTCAGGCGCTTCGTATTCTGCATCTATTCTTTTGAAACAGACGGGCGGCCTATTGCCTACTATTATGCTGTTTTAAAAAAACTGGCGTGCTTTCCTTAAGGGGAAGTACAGAATGCTATGTTTTATTGATTTTGGGTCAATATACCTCCTAACGGCAATTCCATGGCGATTCGGTAAGCTGCAATTTCAGAATATTGGGATCGGTTTCCTCCGTTTTGGTGTCTGCAAGATATTCCAGGGCATCCTGCCATTCTCTGGCGACAAATCGATCTGCCGATATTTCCTCAATGCATCGCTTCAGCATGCGGCACTCCGTGCTGTTGATGCTGCGCAGGTCGCTTAAATACATACATCCGCCCTTATAGGCAAGGAAATCCAGAAGAGAAATCAGCTGATTTGTACTCATATGTCGCGATCCTTTGCTCTTTAATTTGATACGCTGGGGGAATTTTTATGCTCTGTGTAATACCATTCTAGAAAGACGTCGTGCATTTCCTCTCCGCGCTTTCTGGCTTTCACAGCATCTTCCAGTTTGTCAAAGGAACCGAGATAATAGGTTTTTCGTTTGAATGTGATCTGCGCCTGCCATTTCCCGCTTCTCGCAGACCGATACACGCCGGTATATCCGCTTGTGTTGGAGGAAATGGCGTGGCGTTTGGAAGCTTCCAGCATTGTCACCGACGTACCGTCACACAGTTTCAGATTATTGACGATGCTGGCCGCCTGCAGACAGCCGCAGCTTTTTGTTTTTCCGGTCTGCAGCAAGGTTTGCCCTACAATGGTTTCCCTGCCGCAGTCGCACCGGCATTTCCAATATCGTCACCATTTTATATTGCGCCCCTGTGTTCTTCCGGCGCAAATCGGGCAGCCGTTGCCGCCGCTTGTCCGGGAAGAGATATTGGTTCTGTAGCTGTGTCCGTTTGGACATATCCACCAGACGCGGCGCGAGGTTCCCGGCAGCACCTGCTCCGGTGTCAGCGGCGCGTTCTTTTCATAATCCCATTCCTGCGCAATCAGCGGAAACCGGTCTGCCAGAGTGTTTTCTCCGGCGACCGGAATATGGTTTGTACAGATCGGGCAGCCGGTTCCCTGCGCTCGGCTATGGACGGACGCCTGCCACTCGTGGCCCTGCGCGCATTTCCACCAGACCTTTCTATGGGTATGCGGTGTGACGTCTGCGGGCGTTAACGGCGCATTTTTTACGGCATCCCATTGCTTTGCCAATTCCGGATAAACGGAGGCAAGGTCGTTGCCGCCGGACTCGACCGCTTTCCCAGCGCAATAGGGACACCCGGCTCCCGCGGAGCGGTTATATACCGCGGCCTGCCAGGAATGTCCCTCCCTGCAGTGCCACCAGAGTTTCTTTTTGCTGCCGTAGCTTACGGTTTTCGGGGTCAGCGGCGCATTCCGTTCGTCCCATTGTCCCAGCAGCTCTGTATTTCCCGTATGGACGCAGCGGTCATAGAACAATTCTCGCACGTTGGTTAATTCCTTTTCGTTGGTTACGCAAATTGATTTTTCGCATCACAGGATCTGGGGAGAGTAGGAGACGGCCAGCCGTCCGTCCCTATCCCGGGACACATGAATCTCTACCGGATTATCTCCGGCCCATTCCGGGTTCTTCGCAGCGCTTTCCTTCCACTTTTGGATAAACGCCGCCGTTTCTCCGAAAAGCAGCGCCTCCGCGCTCTTTCTGGCTGCCGCGGCTTCCTCAATGCTGTCGTATGTGCCGAGAAAATATTGCTTTTTCTGAAATACGATCTTCGCCAGATACTTGCCCCGCACCAGATAAACGCCTTTATAGCCGGTGGTGTTGTCGCGGGGAAGCTTTTGACTTTGGATCATCTCCAGGCTTGTCCCGCCTACATGGGTCAGAAGAGTACCAAGCTCCTGATCGTGCTCCTTCTTCCGGCAGCCGCAGCTCTGCTGGCCGCAATACATCAGGTTATTGTAGGAAACATCCGGCTCGTTGCCGCAATCACAGCGGCAATGCCAGATCACGAAGCCTTTTGCGTCACGCTTTTTCGTTGGGTACATCGCGGTCAGCCGGCCGAAGCGCTGCCCGGTAATATTGGAAGTAGCATAGCTCCTCACGCTTTTGCAGCCGCAATGGGTCTTGCGCCCGGACACGAGCTCCGCTGCCGTGGCCTCGCAGGTGTAGCCGCAGCTGCACAGGCATGTCCAGTACGCCCCCATCTCGGTACGCTTTCTGCTGCGGCCGATCACACGCAATTCGCCGAAGGTCTGCCCAAGTAAATTGTAAGCCGTTGCCTGGTAAGCCCGTTCTTTGCGCAGGCAGCCGCAGCTCTGGGAGCCGCCATATTTCAATGAACGCTCCAGTACATACCTTTCCGTACCGCAGTCGCAGCGGCAAAGATATTTCTTTTCGCCCCGCGCTGAAAAAACATATCTGTCCAGAATGGTCCAGCGTCCGAAACGCTGTCCGGGATTAAATCCGTACTCTATTTTCTTCATACCAAGTATTCACACCTCCCCATTGGTGCGCTCACAGAAGACGGTGACGCGCTCCGTCGTGTCCCAGTTGCAGGTGTAGAGCGTAAGTGCGTAACCTCTGTTCATCACGGCGTCCGAATCGTCCGGGGAAACGCTTGTCAGTTCCCGCACGGTATAGGTAAATGCGTTCCCGTCCACATCCGTAAATGTTACGATGTCGCCCAGTTGAAGCTCGAACAGAACGCCAAAATGCGTATTGTAGTTATGCCCCGCCACAACGAGATTGTCATTGTACACGCTGCCGGTGTGCCGACAGGGGGAGATCTCCAAGGCAGGAAAGCTCCACGTTGCCGCGACGGGCATCGTGAGACCGTAGCCCGGAAAATCGAGATAGCCGATGTAGTCGTAGGCGCCGGAGTGCACCGTCGGCATATCGAGCGCCGGAGGCGCGGGCAGGCCGTTCGAGCCGCTCCCCGTTCCTGCGGGGGACGGCATTCCGGGAGACGACGAGACGTCAGGTGCGGGAGTCGTATCGGTCTCATCCTTTGCTTCGCGCTCAGTCATGGCGTCTTCCAGCTGTTGAAGCGTTTTTTCCGCGTTTTCCCCAGCCTTTTTATCTTCTATACGGTTATGAAAAAAAAGGAGTAGTGCGGCAAACACCAGCACTACTCCCGCTGTCAATAAGAAGAGCCCTGTTTTGTCAAGCCTTTTCATTCTTCTTTTTCTGGGAAATGACTACGAGACCGCAAACAATCAACGCCGCTCCCAACGTGCCGAAAACGGCGATCGGCCAGTTGAGTTGGCCAGTAGAAATCAAAGGATCCTTGTTGTTGAAGCCCTCGACCGTAAAGAGCCAGTCCACTTCACCAACACGGTAGGCGTACTCGTTGCCGAGCTCCGCGGGAACATGAAGCACCGCTTCGAGCGTTGCGCTCTTGCCCTTGGCGAAGGTGCCGAGAAGGACACTATCGGTGAGCTGCGCGCTCTTATCGGGCGAAGCGGAGAAAATACTCTGCTTCGTGCCGTCCGCATTCACGAGATAAATTTCCATCGAGAGCTTGGAGAGAAAGTCCGCCATGGTGGCGACGGTCTCGTCGCGCTCACCGTCTACGTTCTGCTGATCCTTGCCGTCTGTGTTCTCATGCGCCTCGTCGTAGGTGAGCGGGTTGCCCTGCTCATCGTGCGGCACGGCGCGGATGTAGAGCTTCACATAGTCAAAGCCGTTGACACTGTTTTTGATCGTGATGGTCTCGGTGCGCTCGTCGCCGGGCATGACGTCTTTAAAATTATTAAAGAGGTCGGTGTCCGTGTAGCCGCTGCCGGTGGTCTCGATCACAAGCCCGCTGGTACCGTCGCGCCGGACGACCGCATCGGCGGCGAGAGCCGGAATAGTCAGCACTGCAACGGCTATGAGAACCAGTCCGAGAGAAAGGAGCCTGTTTGTCATTTTTTTCACGTTCCAGCTCCTCCTTAGTTCCCGAGGGCGGGTGTTAGCTTGCCATCGACGATAGTCGCACCCCATGCCTGCTGAACGGCTTCGGCGGGTTCGCTCTGGATGGCTTCCGCCAGAATCTCGACAGAAAGGGTGTACTCCCGATTATCCGGGTATGTGACGTTACAGGTCAGCAGGCTGTCCAGCGTTGAATTGCCGGGGACAATGGGCGATGTATAGTAGAAATATCCGTCCGTGCCTTTTTTCCAGTTGTTGCCCAAATTTTCTGTCAGAGTATAGGAGTAGCCATCGGGAACAGAGACGGCAACATTTCTGTTCCCATCGCGCCACGTTACAACATAGGTGGCGCGGATATAGGCGGCAGTATTGCCGGTGTTTTTGATCTGCACATTTTCCTTCGAGCCTGTTACCTCGCAGGAAACCTTGGCGTACTCGAACGTGCTTTTTATCGGCTCTGTTCTGGCGACCAGAAAGGCAACGGTCGTACCAACTGCTATGCCGATCAAAAGAATCATGGATAAGAGTAAAACTGCTGCTCTGTTCGTGGGGAATCGGGGCTTGCTGTCTTTTCTTCTATGTGCTCCCGGATACATAATCGCCGTCTCCTTTCTCGATTTTCAGAGCACGCTGTACGCATTGCCGCTCAGCCATTTGGAATTGCTGACGGTGTTTGTAAATCTGACCTCATTGGTCTGCGCACCCTGCAAGGTTATACTCTGAGAGCCGCCGGTTGTGCCGCACCGCCAGTTCCAATTGGTTTCTTCTGTGACAGTATAGGAGCCGATTTTTAAATTCTTTATTGTCACAGAGCTGTTCCCTTTAACCGCTACTTTTATCCCGCTTTCCGGCAAGTCTCCGCCGGTAACAACATAGATGAATGTCTGATTCACATCCGCAATCTCGCCGACCTGCTTGATGGTGAGATCGGCCACGGCGTAGTCAAACTTGGCGTAGTACGTCGCGGCTTCATAGCCCATGACGGGGGATTCTGCCGTGCCGTAATTCTTGGTCTTGTCCGGTGTCAGCATATTGTCAGTGACCCAGCCTGCATTCACGGCTTCAGTACAGGCTTCATCTTTGTACCAGCCGACGAACTTGAATCCAGATGCCGCCGCGGGCGTGGAGCCGACCGCTGTGCCGCTCTCTACCATCACGGTTTCGCTCACCGGGGCAACGGAGCCGAAGTTCGCCGCACCCGCAGGGCCGACAGGCACATAGTTGATATTCACGGTCTCTTTAGTCGGTTCTTCCGTAGTCGGTTCTTCCGCCGGCGTGGTCTTTTTCACATACAAATCAAACTCAACAAATGCACCGCCGGCGGTACCTGTTTGACTATCGATGTCCACAAGCCCACTCTGAAAGACAAAGTCATCGTAGGCATAACCATCCCCATCGCTTGAATGTACGTTTATTCCGTTTTGACCATTTTTCCAGTTTCGGATTTTCTGGTCTGCTCCGTTCAGAGCGTATCCACTACCGTTGACAGGCTCGATGGCAAACCGAATACAGAATGCATCGGTGTCAGCTCTGCGTTGATAAACAACATGGTCATTATCATTTGTTTCGCCGTTCCCCAGATACGCAGTATCATTTGCAGCATTATCTGGATCCTTTACAACAGTGTACGGCGCGTCAATATTCACGACGCCGCTCGCGTCCGATGTTCCGGTAAACATGACCAGTCCGTCGCTCCACTCAGGCAACGGGTCATTTTCTCCGTAATACGGAGAGTAAAGATCGCGCCGCACTTCAACCGTCACACCCGGCTGTGGTATTGCTTCATTGCTATCGTCTACGCAAAAGACGTTGATTTTAATGCGGATATGTCCCGCCGCAGGCTCTGTGACAGGGCTGTCGGTTCCCTCAGCCGCCGCAGCAGTTCCCATAACCGACGTATAGAAAGGACAGCCCTCCCCGTGTGGCTCGCCTTCGGCGGGCTTTGGGTCGCAGGTGCAGCCCTTTTCTTCCACAGAGTTCTCCGGCGTGGGGACCGGAGTATCTTCCGCGAGTGTCAAATTTTCATTCTCGGCAGACGGATCGCCGGAAAACGCTAGCGTGCCGGGAAGCGCCATGCTGATAATCAGGGTCAGGCAAATGATTAGTGCGATTCCTTTTTTGCGCGTCATATAGCTCCCCCCTTACACTTTCGGCCAGCCCTGCGCGTCCATGGCAGTATTCCCGTTGTTGGCGCTCTGCGTGGCCTGCGCGAAAATATCAATCGTTGCCGTTGCATTCTGATACGCGTTGCTCATATCGGCATGAAAGCTCACGGCAGTGCAAACCGGCACCGTGACCTCTCCGGGCTTTAAGACTTTGTTGTAATAATAGTAGCCGTCCTTCTCCGTCCAGTCGGCAGTGTTGCACGCCAGCTCCACCAGAGAAGCATCCGGTGTGACGCTCCCGGTCGGAAGAACGATCTTCTTATCCACCATCACCCGCACCCACGCGTCGGATACGCCGGTGTTTTTGATCTCCACGATTTTGGTAACGGTGGTTTCGGGCATCACGCCGGTCACATCTTCAAAGGGCTTTGTTCTCTCCTCGTCTGCCCATTCCTGCACCGCAATCTGCACGCCGCCGGTTGTGATGACGTTGTGCGCCTTGCTGTCCGCGGTGAAGTACGCAATGGTTTCGGCGGCAAACAGGGAGAAACAGAGGGCCAGCACCGACAGAATCAAAAATTTTCGCTTCACAGTTCTTCTCCTATCAAGCTATAATTGGGAAGCCCTTCCCCGGATCGAAAACATAACCGCATGGCCGAGTCAGACCATATGAGAACACCCGCGTTCCCCGGATGCTCTCATATGGTCTGTACCCCGAGGGGTACAGACCACAGAGATAGGGAGTTGGCGCAGCTCATCGAAGAAGCCGCGCAAAGGAGGAATTATTTAAAGGCAGCCCACGCAGCGGCGGCATTGGTAAAGCCCTCGGCCTGGATGGCGTCGGCCTCGACCAGAACGTTCAGGGTCATGGTCTTGGCACCGTCGGTCTCGACAACCTTGATAGCACCTTCATCGATGGCCTTCTGGATATCGGCGCTGGTCGCAGTCTTGTTAATGCCGATGAAGTTCCAGACGTTCCACTCGGTCATAGCGCCGGCCTTCAGAGGCTCGGTGCGGGTGAAGGTGTAAACGTCGTAGGTTACGCCGTCCTTGGTAACACTGGCCTTATCAATCGCAGGAGCATTGTTCCAGCCGCCGCCCTTACCATCGATGAATTCGCCGGTGCCAATGGAGGAGGAGCACCACTGGTTGGTGATCACGCCGCCGTCCTTCACGGCAACAAAGTCATTGTTGGCTTTGGAGGGGATCATCACACGGATGCGGATGTAAGCATCGTTCGCGCCGGTGTTGACGACATACGGGCACTTGGCAACGCCGCGGCCGGGAACCATGTTCTCGCCCTTCACGGCCAGATAGTCGGTCGCATAGGTCTCAGCGTCTGCCTTGATTTCAGCATCGGTGAACATGGTGTGACCCGTGGCGACATATTTCATGCCATCATCAGCGACTACCTTATGCGTGGGGTCGGGGATGGAGGTATCGCCGGAGTTGTCGTTGCCTTCGCGGTGGAACTGGGACTCAAGCAGTTCGATCTTGACGTTTCCCACGGTAAACGTATTGGTGGCAGACTTGGTGTCGGTGAAGTAAGCAAGAGATGCGCCCACGACGGCGACCGCCAGAAGGGCGACGCAGAGGCACAATGCGGTGATTTTCTTTTTCATGTGTTTGCTTCTCCTTTTATGTATTATTCTTGCGCCCGTGCGCAGGTGGGTACTCATTGACGCAGCTCTTTGGAAAGACCGCGTGACCTACAGGACAATTACGCCTGCGCGTCGAATGCGGCGAAGGCCGCCTTGGCATCCGCAAAGCCCTCGGCCTGGATGGCGTCGGCCTGCACCAGAACGTTGACGGTCATCGTGCCGTCCTCCGATACAAGGATAGCTCCCTTGTCGACAGCCTTCTGGATGTTTGCGCTGGTAGCTTCATCCGCAATACCGATGTAATTCCAGACGTTCCATTCGGTCATTTCGCCGGGCTTCAGGGGCTCGGTGCGGATGAAGGTGTAAACATCGTACTTTACGCCATTCCCATCCACATAGCCTCTGCCGCTAGCATCAATAATCGGATAGTCAGTTCTTTTACCGTGCATAAACTCGCCGCTTGTGATGGCAGTTGTGCAGAACTGGCTTTCGATCACGCCGCCGCTGCGAGCCAGCCAGTAATCACGGTTCGCATCGGAGGGGATCATCACACGGATGCGGATGTAGGCGTCATTCGCACCGGTGTTGATGACATAAGGGGACTTGGCAATGTTCTTGCCGGGGACCATGTTTTTACCGCGCTCGCCGATGTAGGCGGAGTAATTCGCAGCATCCTCCTTGATCTCTTCATCAGTGAAAATCGTAGCGCCGTCGGAGACATACTTCATGCCATTCGCAGTCTGGGTGGGGGCGGGGATAGAGGTATCGCCGGAGCTGCCGGAGCCCTGACGGTGATATCTGGACTCGATCAGGTCGATCTTGACGTTTCCCACGGTAAACGTATTGGTGGCAGACTTGGTGTCGGTGAAGTAAGCAAGAGATGCGCCCACGACGGCGACCGCCAGAAGGGCGACGCAGAGGCACAATGCGGTGATTTTCTTTTTCATGTGTTTGCTTCTCCTTTTATGTATTATTCTTGCGCCCGTGCGCAGGTGGGTACTCATTGACGCAGCTCCTTGGAAAGACCGCGTGACTTACAGGACAATTACGCCTGTGCGTCGAATGCGGCGAAGGCCGCCTTGGCATCCGCAAAGCCCTCGGCCTGGATAGCGTCGGCCTGCACCAGAATGTTTACGGTCATCGTGCCATCCTTCAATACCTTAATAAAGCCCTTCTCAACGGCAGTCTGGATGTCAGCGCTGGTTACGTTCGCGCCAATACCGACATAGTTGATAACATTCCATTCGGTCATCGCGCCGGCCTTGAGAGGCTCAATGCGGGTGAAGGTAAGGACGTCATACTTCAAGCCATTCTCATCGGTGTAGCCGTTCTCTTCAATGACAGGCCAGTTCTCCCCGTTTGCTCCGTGCTGGAACTCACCGGAACTCGTGGCGGTAGAGCAGAACATAGCGTTGATGAAGCCACGATAGCTGCCCTCATAATCGTGAGGAGCCATCACACGGATGCGGACATAAGCATCATTTGCGCCGGTGTTGACCACATAGGGGCACTTGGCAACGCCGCGGCCGGGAACCATG
>ERZ857965.2375-NODE-2375-length-15930-cov-4.275654_pt1 | contig 15930 bp, 14 predicted proteins | sample MGYA00519758_ERZ857965 | MGnify/ENA primary metagenome ERZ857965 (study PRJEB31778, sample SAMEA3449381) | human gut metagenome | biome: human gut; feature: human-associated habitat; material: faeces | place: United Kingdom | collected 2010/2012 ... | reverse complement strand
AGATTTGATCTCTATTTTCTTTTCTTTAAAAAGTCCACAATTATTTTACACTAACTTGGACTGCTTTCAAGGCATTTTACTTAACTTTTATTTAATCATTCCGGCTAGCTTGTTCATAGCTTTTGTTTCGTCTGCCATATCAGCCTCAAGGCAAGCTGTCTGGTCTTTGACCGCAGCTTTGTAAATCGCTATTTCATCTGAGAAATCAACTTTCTTGCCTGCTTCTATGTCAGCCACTTTGCCAAATATACCGTACAGCGCTTTGTAGGTATTCTCTGTATATTCAAAGCCTCTGTCTGTGTTCCAGTACTGGTTTTCAGGGTTGTATTTTTCCATGCTTGAAGCTCTTTCCTGAAGCGCAGCTTCTTCACTGAAGGAATAGAAGCCGTATTCAGTTCCGCCGTTAAGTCCGTAGGCAATATCAAGCGCGCCTGTACCCTCATCGTTGCTTGCTTCACCTTTCTCAAGCGCCGCGATAATGCCGTTTAACATATCAAGGTTATTGATATAATTTACATGTTTGATTACCACAGTGCTTCCCAGAGTATTTCCGATAAAATTATCCTGTATGAATTTGAAAGCTTCCAGAGTTTCCTTGTTTTCTTTCTTTCCCTCTTCTCTGATTGCTGCGATTTCATCTTCCGATGCGCCGTCAGCTACTGCTTTTTCGTATCTGTCGTTTATATCCTTTATTCTTGCATTTTTAGCCTCTGCCGCCTCTGTCAGCTTGTCTGCAGCCGCAAGATACTGATCCGCATCGGCATAACCCTCATTTACCGCTTCTTTGAGGTCATCGCAGGTTGCCGTAATGTCAAGCTCCAGCGCAGGAGTCTTGTCTATGTAGATAGAAAGCGCTCCGTAAATATTCATATTTGTTATCATTACATCTTCGCTGTAGGTATCCTGATCGTCAGCTGCAGTGTGGTATCTCTGCTGGATCCAGCCCTCATCGCCATCCTGTGTACCCGGCATGTCTATAAAGTAAGGGACTCCCTCGTGTCTGTAGGAAATTCCGTCTTCCATACAGTTTGTATCAACTGATACGTCTGACAGACCCTCAGGATAGATATCCGCTACCGCTGCAAGTCCTGACTCAGATGCAAATTTCTTTACGATTGATGCAAATTCAGGAACGCAGCTTATCTGTGACTGCTCCATACCGTCATAGAAAGCGGGAAGCTCGAAGTTGAACATTGCAATTGTTTTTTCTGCCCATTCAGGATGAGCCTCTGTAATCATTTCCCACGCACCGGTTGTCCAGTCGTACTGTGTTTCAAGAGCGCCCCATTCTTCTGAGCCATGGCATACGAAGTATATATCGTTTTCAGGTGTATATCCTGACTCTTTCATAGCCTTGGCAACGCCTAAGATAAGTCCGATAGCGCAGCTGTCGTCCTGGAAACCGTTGAAATATACATCATAGTGTCCTGAGAAAATCATCTGCTGCTCTGATGATTTGCCCGGAATTTTACCGATTACGTTATAGCTTGTACCCTTGTCTTTTTCTACAACGTTGTCAACCGTAAGAGTAGCTGTTGTGTTTCCGGCTTTTATAGCCTCTGCAATTTCATTGTACTGATTTTTGCTTATGCTCACGCAAGGCATAATGTCCTTGCAGCACAGATCCTGCAGATTTATCATATCATCTGAATATGTAGCGTAACCACCCACATCATATGTAACTATAGCCGCAGCTCCGTGTGTCTCTGCCTCTGCCATATACATATCTATCCACGCGTCATTCCACTGGTCAACGCCTGCAAGAACGATTTTGTCCTTAACATCAAGGCCCTCGTAGTCTTCTGCCTTGCCTGTACCCACATCTACGATTTCTGCTGTTATTCCGTCTTTGTCCGTACCGTTTGTGGCATATGAAGCAGGCATAATGTCAACATCAGTTCCCTCTATAGTAAAGGATGCATCATTAAACTGCCATTTGTCAACCTCAACAGGAACTTTTTCGATATCCTCAAGACCGATTTCTTTCATCTGATCTGCCAGAAAATCAGCGGCCTTATGCTCTGCATCCGAGCCTGCCGTTCTGAAGCCCAGTTCATTTGACAGGTACTGTTCATCATATGCGAGTGTATATGCCGTATCATAAGCATACTGAGCATCTACCGCATCAACATAGCTTTGAACTTCATCTGCCATTGAAAGCTGAGAATCAATCTTGTAGCCTGAATTTCCGCAGGCGGTCATTGTCACCAGCAGTGTCAGTGATAGGCCTGCCGCCAATAGTTTTTTCTTCATTTCAATTTCCTCCTGAAATATAAATATAAAAAAGCAGCGATTTGCTGCTTTAATACTATTTCAAATTTTCAGTTTTTTCTATAGCCCACCTGGTCCATTTTGATTTCTGACCATATGTACAAGCTCTATTCTCGTTGAAACATCAAGCTTTTCGAAGATACTGTGCATATGCCTTTTGACAGGGTGCTTTGAGATAAAAAGCTCCTCTGCAATCTCAGGATTTGTCTTACCCCCGTAGGCGAGAGCAAACACATCGCGCTCTCTCTGGGTAAGCATATGCAGGGCTGCTATGCGGTCTATGATTTCTTCTTCTGTTTCCGGCGTTTTTTCTTCATTTGCTGACTTCGTATAAAACATAGGACTGAAGTCGGCCTTGTATATATAGATGATATTGCATATACCTATTATAAACAGGCTGAAAGAAGTTATATCAAAATTATCGCTTATGACTGTCACACCTTTGATTGTTCTCAAAACAATCGCAGCATTCCACCACCCGTTTATAACCAGCATTACAGTTACCGCTGTAACATAGGTTCTGAGAAGACGGGTTACCGTATCATAGAGCATTTCTATTGTGCACAAAACAGTATAGCCCGACATAACCGCAGCGATTACAAGCTGCAGGACATAACCTGCCGTTCCTGTTGCAAAGAAATTCTCATCAAAAAACCATATATAGGCCGTAACTGATATTGCAAACGTCAGCACATAAACCGGCAGAGCATATTTTTTGAGCCACCGGCACAGAGTGTTTCTGTCTTTAATATAGAAATTAAGAAACATAACCCACATATATCCCTGGCATACAAACAGAGATATATCCAACGCTCTGTTCAGGGCTCCGTACTCGAAGCTTCCCTCCATACAGTATCTGAAGCTTTCAAACATATATAAAATACCCAGCAGGAAATTGCTCAGGGCAAATCCCATCATATAGTAAAGAGTTACAGGCTTCTCTCCTTTTTTGCCTCTTACCGCAAGTATCACAAGGGTTATTGCCGAAAATCCCGCAAGACCTGCCATAAGATATACCATTAAAAGATGTATTTCCATAAACTGCTCCTGCCGTATTATCTGTCGTGCTCAATAAGCGCAATGTTTACTTCGTTAGGATCTTTGATAAAAGCCATTCTACCCACAAGAGTCCTTACTGGCTCCATAGTAATCTCAACTCCCTTTGCTCTCATATCCTCGAGAGTTTTTTCGAGATTTTCAACCTCAACACCCATAGAATAAAGACCTGTTTCAAAGTCACTGCTTTCTATGAGCTCTATCATTGCCCCGCCGCCGTCAAGTATTGTAATCTCCGAGCCGTTTGGCAGATTATATACCTCCTGCACCTTAAATCCCATTACATTCTCATAAAAATCTACAGAGTCTTTCATATTGTCTGCAATCATTGTGGTGTATCTGACTTTCATACTGATTCTCCCCGTATATTATTCCATTGCAAGCGCTATAAGTCTGTCTAAAAGCTGCGGATACGGCACACCTGCCGCCTCCCACATCTTCGGATACATACTGATTGACGTAAATCCCGGCAGAGTATTAAGCTCGTTTAATATGATGCGGTTGTCTTCGGTAAGGAAAAAGTCTATTCTTGACATGCCTTTGCAGCCCATAGCCTTGAACACTCTGACTGCTGTCTCTTTAATCTGCTGCTCAAGCTCAGGCGATATATCGTCTATAATTCCTGTTCTGGAGCCGATATCCGCATATTTTGCCTCATAGTCATAAAACTCATTGCAGGAGAATATCTCTCCTATCTTTGCAACCTCAGGATTGTCATTTCCAAGCACCGCCGTTTCTATTTCTCTGCCTACTATGGTTTCCTCGACAAGGATTTTTTCATCATAGCCTGCCGCCTCTGCCAGCCCTCTGCCTAGCTCTGCTCTGTCGTGAACCTTGGATATGCCCACTGAGGAGCCTTCGTTTGCCGGCTTTATAAACAGAGGATATCTATTGAAATACGCTTCAACTCTGTCAAGCGTCGCAGTCTCGTCTGCTTTGAGCTCGCTTGCCGTAACCAGAACATAGTCAGCCTGATTAATTCCCGCAGCTCCGGCTATGAGCTTGGTTATAGCTTTGTCCATACTGCATGCCGAAGCCGCAACTCCGGGTCCCACATAAGGTATGCCTGAAAGCTCTAAAAGCCCCTGCAGCACTCCGTCCTCGCAGTTCTTGCCGTGAACGACAGGGTATATGCAGTCAATTCTGATGCTTTCGGTTTCTCTTTCCTTTAACAGCAGCAGTCCGCGGCAGCCTCTGTCGGGTGATATAACCGCACTTATATTGTCCTTGCGGTCTGCCCATCTGCCGTCCTTTATCTGCGCGGTATCTGCCATGGTCAGAAACCATCTGCCGTCTTTTGTAATTCCTATTTTGTATATCTCATATTTGTCTTTGTCAAGGTTATCAAGTACCGATGATGCAGATACACAGGAAACCTCATATTCTGATGAAACGCCTCCAAAAAGTACTGCAAGCCTTATTTTGTTCATATCTAACACTCCTCACTTAAAATATGTATTTATTTTAGCACATTATATTCAGTAAAAAAAGTACCGTGGGAAGTAATCTGCAAAAAAACAAAATCCGTTCCCTGTTAAGGTCAACGGATTTTGAAAACAGCATCGTTTTACAACTATGTTATGTAATTATATAGCCGAGTCCATATATGCATCAGTTATTTCACCGGCGCACTCCTCGTATACACCGTAAAGCTTTTGCGCCCATTTTTCATAAATATCATAGTCATCTCCATTTTCATACATAAGTTCAGCCATTTTTTCGGTACCCTTTGTTTCTATTTTCGCCAGTTCTGTAATCTTATCATTAGATATTTCTGCAAGCTTTTCAATATCCCCTTTTACGCCATCCGCCTCTTTATTATATTCATCAACAAGCTTTGACGTTGCAGTTTTTATCTGTTCCGAATATTCATCAAAAATATCCTGATATGTAGCGCTTTCTTTAGTTGCTTCATTCTGAGCATCATCAGTCACTTCTGAACCGCAGCCTGCAAAAGCAAACATTACAACGGCTGTTAATAATAATACGAGTACCCTCTTCATTATCTTTGTTCTCCTTTTCCTATGCTCTGTTCTTTTTTACGGCATACAATGGTTCCAATTATAAATACGGCTCCGAAAGCTATACACAAAACACCCCATATAACAAGGTCACCATAACTTCCCGCGCAGGCAGCGCCGATATTTCCTCCTATCAGATAAAAGCCTCCCGCAACAAATGAACCTGCCCCGTTACGATTTCTTGTAACTATTGCAACTATACCTGCCACAATACAGCAGATGGCAAGAATAACGCCTGCGCTGCCGCCCGCTTCTCCGTTATTTTCAAGAGCATTTCCGATTCCCGCCGCACATGACTGAAACAGAACAAATGCAGACAATATAAAAGAAATAATTCCTAGAATGAGTTTTAATGTTTTCATAAACACTTTCCTTTCTGTTTTTGTTTTATCATAGTATATTTTGCCTGATTTTTGTCGTGCTGCCGGCACGATTTTTGGTGTCTATACCATCAAAGGCTCAATTCCGTGCTCCTCCAGATATATATTAAACCGGAGTATATCCTTTGTTCCCCGCAGTGCGGCGGCAGCAATTCTGACATCTCTTTCATCTCTCGGATTAAGCACGCAAAAGCCCGCAACGGCCAGCGAATACTGAATATGGTCAATATCCATACCGGCTCCTATGCACAGAGCTATCACCTTATCTCTTCCGGGCTTTTTTCTTGTCCCATTTATGATGTTGTAGCCGTAATTTCTGTTAATTCCGCTGTTTTTCATAACATCAGCCACTGCAATATTGTTTTGGTGCATATATTCCCTCAGATATTGCGAAAAGGTCCTGCTGCGGTGTGGATACACATACTTTTCTATGTATTTTTCCTCATCATCAAAGCTTCTGATTTTTTTAATCTCCGAAATCAGACAGCAATAAGTTTTATCATTTAATTCCCATTCTTTCATATAATAAATTTTACTCATTATTATATGCTTTTGTTGTGCTCAAAGCACGAATATATTTCCTCACGAAAAAAGACAGCCGGGGTTTGGTCCCGACTGCCTTGTCTGCCTTATTTAAGCTATTTTTCTTTGTTGTTTTTGAGTATCATTCTCTTGTATTTGCTTGAGTAGGTCCAGTATTTTGAACTCAATGCCGGGCAATTCTTGGCTGTGATTGAAGAAACCTTGGTTGCCTTTGCAAGCCATGGTTTCCATGTAAAGTCTGCTGCGCCGTATGCCTTGCCTGATGTCTTATAGTAGTTGTTGTAAATGTTTCTCTTCATAACATCAAATCCGCCGCTGTAGAAGCCTATAAGCTGACCCTTGAAGAGTTTACTGCTGCTGTTTCCTCCAACCTTGCCTGTGGAATAGTTGCCTTTGACATAGCCACCTATAACTGTGGCAGTTGCTGCAAGGCCGCCTGCATTACCTGTACCCTTATGAGTAACAGCGCCTGTGTTATAGCAGTTTCTCATATCAGCGCAAAAACCTGCGATGCCGCCTGCATCTGCTTTGATTTTGCTGTTTACCGAAACCTTACCCTTGTTGTAAGTCTGTTCATCCTTAGCTGCGGAGCATACAACTCCTGCAACAGTAACAATATCAATACCGCCGGCAGGTTTGCCTGTATATGAAATCGCGCCGCTGTTACTGCACTTTGAAACCTTTGTGCCGATGTGGGCTGCTTCACAAGCTATACCGGCAGCTTCCGCTCCGCGATTGCCGCTTGCATTATTGTTTATGCTTATGGTAGCTGTATTTGAGCAGGATACTATATTTGCATCCGAAATTACAGCTATGCCCGCCGCCTTTGGCGCGAATCCATAGGCTTCAGTTGCCTTTGTTCCTGTTATAGAAATTTTACCGCTGTTTTTACAGCCTGAAATTGCCTTGGTGCCATAGTAGGCTCCAACTATACCTGCAGCCTCGCACTCACTGCTTCCCCAGTCCTTATCAGGAGTATGAGTCAGAGCAATCTTACCTTTATTGGTGCATTTTGTTACAGAGCCTTTGCCTACAATGCCTGCAATTCCTGAAGCAGTCGGAGCGCTCTGACCTTTATGCGTAAGCTCTATATCAATACTGTTAGCGCAGTTTTTAATGGTTCCGGAGGCTGACTCATACGCCACAATTCCTACAGCATTGCAGCAATCGTCATCTTCGGTACCTCGGTTCTTTATTTTGATGCTGCCTGATGTTTTAATGTTTTCAAATTTACCGTTCTTTGAGTTTTCAACAAGTCCCGCAGCGTTTCCGCCGCCTGTCATATTAATATCCACCGATATGCTCAGGTTTTTAAAGGTTGCTCCTTCGGTATTTCCAAACAGCGCTACGTCCGCTACATATCTTGCAGCTGTATACTTATACGTAATCTTGTGACTGTTGCCGTCAAGTGTTCCCTTGAACGGGTTTTTGCGGTCCTTGAACAGCTGTATATTACCTGTCACCTCTATATCATTTTTAAGATAATAGTTGCCTGACGGATTATTTTCCATTTTCTTTAAATCATCTGCTGTTGATATGGCAGTTCCGTTTGTGGCCGCATCTGCAACATACAGTCCCGGACCTGCCGGAATGGCAAACGCAACAGCCAGTGCCAGTAATAACGATAATAGTTTCTTCATTTTAGCTTCCTCCTGTTTATATTAAATTTACTGCAATAACTTTATAATTAAATCTGCACTCTGCTTTGCATCAATTATAATATGGACATCAGTGTTCAAGTCAAGCAGTTTTACAAATTTTATTCCTACTTTTTGTACTTATATCAGCCTTTCAGCTCCCGAAAGCTCCCTATATCAGAAATATTGATAACAGCGCCTGCACGAGTATTTTAATTTCATCATATTCCCGGCAGTTTTCTTCCTCTCAGATTTTAACCGTCGCAGAAACAAGACAGCCGAAATTAAATCCGACTGCCTCATTTAGGCTATTTCTCTTTGTTGTTCTTGAGTATCATTCTCTTGTATTTGCTTGAGTATGTCCAGTATTTAGACGAAAGCTTAGGACAATTCCTAGCAGTAATCGGGGGTTTGACACTTTAGAAGCAGAAAAACAGCTGTAAGCGTTGCAAACGCTTAATTTTTTTGTCAAATTTTTAAGTTTTTACTTGCGTCTCTTTGCGTCTTGTGGTATAATATAGCCATATATATCACTTAGGAGGCATGCCATGAGAGTAAGAACAAGCAAATCAAAACTTGGCACACGCTTTTACATCATCAAAACCTACTACGATACCAAAGGTATTGAACATACCATTACTGTTGAAAAACTGGGCAGCGAACAGGAAATCCGTGAAAAAACAGGTCGTGACCCTATGGAATGGGCAAAAGAACGTGCCGCTTTCCTGACAGAGCAGGAAAAACTGGAAAACCAGAATATCTCCATCGATTTCTCCCCTTCCTCTCTTATCACAAAGAATTACCGCTACACCTTTAATGTCGGTTACCTTTTCCTGCAGCGGATCTTTTACGATCTGGGGCTGGATAAAATATGCGCCTCCATTCAGAAGAATTCAGACTTTTCCTTTAACCTCACAGATATACTGCAGAAACTCTGTTACGGCAGAATTCTTGACCCCCGCTCCAAAGTCGGAACATTCGAATTCTCCCAAACTCTCCTTCAGCAGCCGGATTTTGATCTTCATCAGATGTACCGCGCTCTGGATGCTCTCTGTGAAAACTTTGATGATATACAGTCAGAGCTTTACCGCAATACACTTAAACTCGGAGAAAGAAAAACCGGGGTAATATACTATGACTGCACAAACTTTTTCTTTGAAATGGAAGATGCCGAGCCCGGTACTCTCTGCCAGTATGGAAAAGGAAAAGAAAACAGACCTCTCCCTATTGTAGGTATGGGGCTTTTCATAGACAGAGAGGGAATTCCGATTTCCATGTGCATAAACCCCGGAAACACCAATGAGCAGGTAACAATGCAGCCTCTTGAAAAGAAAATGCTTAAGGACTTTGGAATGTCGGAATTTGTGGTATGTACAGATGCAGGACTTTCCTCGAAGAAGAACAAACGCTACAATGCCATACAGGGCAGAAGCTACATAACCACACAGTCACTAAAAAGACTCAAGGCGGAGCTTCGTGATGTGGCGCTTGATCCTTCAGGCTGGTATCTTATGGGGGCAAAGGCCGGATACCGTAAATACAATCTTGAGGAGCTGGATGAGGAAAAATACAAAGAGGCTGTTTTCTACAAGGAACTTCCCGTAGACAATGATGATTTTGATGAAAGACTGATTGTCACCTACTCTATCAAATACAGGAACTACCTTCGCAAAATTCGTGACGGACAGGTTCTCCGCGCACGGAAGGCTCTGAAGAACGGTAAGGTTCGCGCAAAGAAGAATACCAATGATTTCAGACGTTTCATTACAACCATCAATTGTACAAAGGAGGGAGAGATTGCAGAAAAGAAAGTGCAGTCCATTGATGAGGATTACATCAGGCAGGAGGAAAGATTTGACGGTTTCTATGCTGTTTCAACAAATCTTGCAGACGAGGAGCCTTCTGAAATAGCAAAGGCAAACCATCAGAGATGGCAGATAGAGCAGTGTTTTCGTATTATGAAAAGCGAATTCAGATCAAGGCCTGTATATGTTCGCAAAGATAACCGGATTAAAGCGCATTTTCTGACCTGCTTCCTTGCACTTGTCATATACAGATACCTTGAAAAAGGACTTAACGGAAACTATTCCTGCGAACAGCTGTGCGATACCTTACGTAAAATGAATGTCAGAGAGGTTCTTGGAGAAGGATATATACCGACATATACCAGAACTGACATTACCGATGCTCTTCATGAAAAGTTTGGCTTTCGTACTGATTATCAGATTATTACAAAGGAGAATATGAAAAAAACCATAGGAATATCTCAAAAAAACAGAAGGAAGCAAAAGTGACGCTAAAAAAAGATATACAAAAATCAGCTAAGACGTTGGAATTCCAACGTCTTTTAGCTTTTAGCTGTTAAACTCGTGATATACAGGTATCGCCGCGAAACTCATTGTAAATATGACAGTGAGTGCTAAGAGAACAGTTAATATTCTGCGTTTTCTCATGATAAGCCTTCTCCTTTTTTCTGTGTGCATACTTCTTTATTTTTCTTTATTGTTCTTCAAAATCAATCTTCCGTACTTGGAGGAGTAAGTCCAGTATTTGGAGCTTAATTTCGGGCAGTTTGCTGCTTTGATAGAAGAAACTTTGCTGGCCTTGGCAACCCATTTATGCCATGTAACGGCTCCCCAGCCATAAGCCTTGCCCGAACCTGCGTAGTAGTTATCATAGATATTGCGCTTCTGTACGATATCTGCGCCTTCATAGCCGCCGATAACCTGTCCTTTGAATGCTCCCTTTGTAGTAGCTTTTACCTTGCCTTTGTTGTAATTGTTTACAACCTTTTCACCCCAAGGGGTTGCATAGCCGGAAATACCGCCAACGAAAGCTTTTCCTGTTGCGGTAACGTTTCCTGTGTTATAGCAGTTGCGCATATCCTTAGTTTCGCCACAGATACCACCAATCTTGTTGTTGTCTGCTTTTTTGGTTCCTGTCATTTTAACGGTAACAGAGCCTTTGTTGTAGGACTGGTTGATTTTACAGGCATATGCACTGAGTCCGCCGACCTCAACACCTCTGTGGGATTTGCCGCTGTAGCTGACTGTACCCTTGTTATAGCATTTGCTTGCCGATTTGCCTACCGAGCCAAAGACACCGCCCACTTCGTTCGGGTCTACGGCTTCGATAGTCGCTTTCATGCTGATCTTGCCGGTATTGCTGCATGAAACTGCAGTATCGACTTCAGCTGCAACACCTGCAGCAACGCTGCTTTCGTTCATCGTCCCATTTCCGATCGCCGACACGGTAATCGCACCGGAGTTCTTGCAAGAAGTTGTCTTTCCGACGTAGCTGGAAACGCCTGCTGCGATGAATGCATCTCCTTCGATATTGCCGCTGATGCTGATTTTACCGCTGTTAGAGCAGTTTTTCATAGATGCCTCAGAGCTGAGGAAAGAAGCAACGCCTGCAATGGTGCTTCCTTCTGCAGCGTTGGTAACCGTAACATCTGCACTGTTTTTACAGTTTGTAAATGTGCCGCCTCCATAGCTGTAAGCAACGATGCCTGCAGCCATGCGCATGTACTTGCCGGTAATCTTGCCGGAAACGCTGATGTTAGAGAATTTGCACTTTTCGGAATCTGCGACCAGTGGAGCTACGGTGCCTGCCTGGTTGAGGCTGATGTTAACGTTTGTCATCTTCAGGTTTTTGAAGGTCGCATTTTTCGTATAGCCAAACAGTGCGACCTGCTCAGTCCAGTCTGCTCTTGAAGTGTAGGTATAGCCTTTAATCGCGTGGCCGTTGCCGTCTAATGTACCGGTGAACGGCTTATCGTAACTTGTGAACAGCGTCAGATTGGCAGGGACTTCAATGTCATTTGCAAGATAATAGTTGCCTGACGGATTTTTTTCCATAGCTTTTAAATCATCTGCTGTTGATATGGCAGTTCCGTTTGTGGCCGCATCTGCAACATACAGTCCCGGACCTGCCGGAATGGCAAAAGCAACAGCCAGTGCCAATAATAACGATAATAGTTTTTTCATCTTAGCTTCCTCCTGTTTATATTAAATTTACTGCAATAACTTTATAATTAAATTCTGCACTTTACTTTGCATTAATTATAATATAAACATCAATGTTCAAGTCAAGCGGTTTTACAAATTTTATTCCTACTTTTTGCAATTATATCCGTATTTCACTTCACCTTGTCACATCTAAGACGGTTTTCTGCCTCTCATATTTTTAACCGCCATCAAAAAAAGACAGCCGGGTTTTAATCCTGACTGCCTTGTTTATGCTATTTCTCTTTGTTGTTTTTAAGTATCAGTCTCTTGTATTTGCCGGAGTATGTCCAGTATTTTGATGAAAGCTTAGGACAATTCCTAGCAGTAATGGAAGATACTTTTGTGGCTTTTGCATAATATCTATTTCCTATAATGTAAACAGGCGAATAGGCTTTTCCGGAACCCGTGTAGTAATTATTGTAGATATTACGCTTACATACAACCTCTGTGCCTTCATAACCGCCCATAATTTGACCTTTATATGTACCCTTTGCGGGGGCTTTAACTTTACCTGTACTGTAATTGGATACTACCAGCTGGTCCCATGGAGTTGCATATCCGCAAATGCCGCCGGCAAAGACAACACCTTTAGCTGTAACATTTCCTGTATTATAACAATTACGCATATCTCTGGTTGTTCCGCAGATCCCGCCGACCTTTTTTTCCTGCGCGCTCTTTTCACCCGGCAGTTTAAGAGTTACAGAACCTTTGTTGTAAGACTGGTTAATCTTCACAGCGTCTCCGCAGACTCCACCAATGTAGATACCTCTATAGGCTTTGCCGTTAAAGCTGACTGCACCTTTATTGCTGCATTTACTTGCGTTTTTTGCATATGCGCAAACACCACCAACCAGGTGAGGATCTACAGCCTGAATGGTCGCATCCAGACTGACTTTGCCACTATTGCTGCAGGAGACGGCGTTCTTAGCGTCAACTGCAACACCGGCAGCCTTGCAGGCTTCAATCATCATTTTATTTCCTTTTGCAGATACTGTAACTGTTCCTGAGTTTTTACAAGAAGTAACCTTGTCCGCTGATATAACTACTCCTGCTCCAAGAAATCCACCAATAGTAATATTTCCGCCAATGCTGATTTTACCGCTGTTGGAACAGTTCTTTACAGACCTCATGTATACGGCAACGCCGGCTAACTTGCAATTCTCAGCAGCATCAGTAACTGTAATGTCTGCACTATTCTTGCACCCTGTAATAGTGCTATTATCTCTGCTATATACGACGACGCCTCCGGCTTGACATATATACTTTCCTGAAATTTTACCTGAAACACTGACATTAGAAACTGTTCCGCCTCGCATGCTTGAAATCAGTCCGGTCGCAGAAGTTGAATTATTAACTCTGATATCAACATCGGTCATGGATAAATTTTTAATTGTTGCTTTCTTGGTATATACAAAAAGCGCAACATCATCAACCCATTCTTCATTGGTACTGTAGGTATAGCCTTTGAGTTTATGTCCTCTGCCGTCCAAAGTCCCTGTGAAAGGATGATCATAATCGGTAAACAGGATTAGATTTGCAGGTACTTCAATATCATTTGCCAGATAGTAGCTGCCTGACGGATTCTTCTCCATTGCTTTCAGATCATCGGCTGTTGATATGGCAATTCCGTCTGTTGCTGCATCCGCAACATACAGTCCCGGACCTGCCGGAATGGCAAATGCAACAGCCAGCGCAAGTAATAACAATAGTAATTTTTTCATTTTAGCTTCCTCCTCTGTAAAAGGTCTGTCGCTGTGATAGTTTTATAAATATAGGCTCATGCCTATATCCTGTCATAAATTACAGATCAAACATTAATGTTCAAGCCAAGGTGCCATCCGAATTTTATCTTTGACTTTCTGCAGGCAAATTAAAAGCCATGCAAAAATACAGTGCCAGATTAATACTATATCAGTCTCTCAACTCTAAGCACTGTTTCGTCTTCAGGAAGCTCCATATCAAGAATATTGGTAATGGCATCTGCCATTTCAGGCTTTTGCATTGCAAGCTTCCATATCTTCTCGCCGGCTTCCTGTGAAAGCTGGCCGCTTCTTACCTTGTATGACAGAAACTCTGCAAGTTCTCCTGCGATTTCGCGTTTTTCTTTCATGTCCATTTTTCAAAATCTCCTTTTGCTGTTGTCTTTGTCTTAATTATAGCCTTTTATTGTGTCATACACAATATTTTCATCACGATAAAACCCCTGCGCGTCTGCACAGGGGCTTAAAGTCATTCAGCTTATTTCATCTGCTTAGCAACTTCTTCTGCAAAGTTTTCTTCTTTCTTTTCGATACCTTCGCCTACTTCGAAACGTACTACCTTAGCAATTGAAAGGTCTTTGCTTACAGATTCAAGATATTTAGCAACTGTCTGCTTACCGTCTTCTGCTCTTACATAAGTCTGGTCAAGCAGGCAGATTTCCTTGAGCTGCTTTGAAACACGACCCTCAACAAGTCCGAGGAAGATCTTGTTTGCTGAGATGTTTTCTTTGTCAGCAACAGCAAGGTCAGCAAGCTTAGCCTTTGCTTCCTGTGAAAGGAAGTTTGGCAGATAGTTGAAATTAAAGCTCTTGTCAGCTCTCTTTTCTTCTAAGATTGCAACATCTTCTGCATCCCATACACCGTCAACAGCCTTGTCTAATAAAGCGTTTAAGATTGGCTTTGGAAGTGTGAACGGATCGTTTAATGCGCTTTCAAGTGTGATTTCCTTGATTTTAGCAAGCTCGTCAGCTGAGATATCGTTTCTGCTTACATACTGCGGGTTCATAGCTGCAACCTGCATTGCAATGTTTGTTAAAGCTTCTTTTACAGCATCGTTAGCTTCGCCGCTGCCTACAACGATAACGCCGATTCTTCCGCCGCCGTGAATGTATGAAGTAACAACATCACCTGATGCTTTTTCGATTCTTCTGATTGACATGTTTTCGCCGATCTTAGCAATCTTAGCAGTTAAAACGTCCTGTACTGTAGAATCTTCGAAGCTCATTGCCTTGAATGCTTCGATATCATTGCTTTCTGCTGTTAATGCAAGCTTTGCAAGGTTTTCTACGAATTCAACGAATTCTTCGTTCTTTGAAACGAAGTCTGTTTCTGAGTTTACTTCAACGATAGCAGCAGTCTTGCTGTCATCTGAGAATGCAATTCTTACTAAGCCCTCTGCAGCAATTCTGCCGGCTTTCTTAGCAGCCTTTGCAAGTCCTTTTTCTTTTAAATAATCAACAGCAGCCTCTATGTTGCCGTCAACTTCGACTAATGCTTTTTTGCAGTCCATCATACCTGCGCCTGTCATTTCACGCAGTTCTTTTACCATTTGTGCTGTTACAGCCATTGTTGTTTCCTCCCTGAAAATTATTCTTCTGTTGCTTCTTCAGCAGTCTCTGCTACTGCTTCTTCTGCAGCGGCTTCGTCTTCTGCAGTCGCATCTTCGCCCTGGTTAGCTTCGATGATAGCGTCAGCCATCTTACCTGCGATTAATTTTACTGCTCTGATTGCATCGTCGTTTGCAGGGATTATATAGTCAACATCATCAGGGTCACAGTTTGTATCAACGATACCAACAACAGGAATACCTAAAATTCTTGCTTCTTTAACTGCAATCTTTTCTTTTTTAGGGTCTACGATGAACATTGCGCCAGGCATACCCTTCATTTCCTTGATACCGCCTAAGAATCTTTCAAGTTTTTCTGCTTCTGCTCTTAACTTGATAACTTCTTTCTTAGCAAGCTTTTCGAAAGTTCCATCCTCTTCCATCTTCTGAATGTCATAGAGTCTCTTGATTCTTGCTGAAATTGTCTTGTAGTTTGTAAGCATACCGCCGAGCCATCTCTGGTTTACGTAGTACATGCCGCATCTCTTAGCTTCGTCTTCGATAGCTGCCTGAGCCTGCTTTTTAGTTCCTACGAAAAGAACCGGCTTGCCTGTAGCTCCAACTTCTTTCATAAAGTCATAAGCTTCATCGATTTTCTTAACTGTCTTCTGTAAGTCGATGATGTAGATTCCGTTTCTTTCTGTGA
>ERZ857965.2359-NODE-2359-length-16022-cov-3.023173_pt1 | contig 16022 bp, 16 predicted proteins | sample MGYA00519758_ERZ857965 | MGnify/ENA primary metagenome ERZ857965 (study PRJEB31778, sample SAMEA3449381) | human gut metagenome | biome: human gut; feature: human-associated habitat; material: faeces | place: United Kingdom | collected 2010/2012 ... | reverse complement strand
GCATCTCGCAACAAGAATGCCGAGGCATTCTTGAACAAAGTATGCGAGAGAAGCTGCCAGTGGCAGGTTCTCTGTATGTCTGTATAGTCTCTATATTATAGTGGGGTTGTAGCGCGACATGATATCACTTTATCCGCGGTAGCGGTTAAAGCAGGAGTAGATTTCCTGGATTCTTGGAACTGCATACCCACATGGAAGGGAAGAACCGTCTGCAAATGCGGCAAGTCCCTTCTTTTGTAATTCTTTGGACAGCAGCTGAACGATTTCAGAGACAGTACGCTGTCCGTCGACCAGATTTTCTATAGCATATTTCAATATCAGACCGAGAGCAGCTGTCTGCTCAGTATCTACAATCTGTTCGATGCAGCGCAGATCAACGTTCTCGTGTCCGAGAAGAAACCCATCTTTTCCATGTACTTTTATTTTCAGGCGTTCCGGTTTGTCGGTTCCACGTCCATGGCTGCGAATACCAGGCGATTTTTTGGACAGTATACGATGACTCTGGGGCATGGAAAATGCAGGTGCTTTTTGCTCAGTCAGAGGATATTTTCCACAAAGCGCACGGACTTTTGTGGAAATGTCTACTGGATGATAAGAATCCATCTGGATAACCGTATCGGCAATGTGGAAAAATGCACCGGAGCTTCCGGCTACCAGAATCGTAGAAATACCGGCTTTTTCATAGAGATCTCTTGCACGTTCCAGAAACGGGGTGATCGGTTCTTTTTCACGGGAGATGACTTCCTGCATGAAGGTATCGCGTACCATAAAATTAGTCGCGGAGGTATCTTCATCCAGCAGGAAAACTTTGCTTCCGGCCTCGATTCCCTCTACGATACCGGCTGCCTGAGAAGTACTTCCACTGGCATCTTCCGTAGAAAAACAACGAGTGTCTTTTTTATTTGGAAGATCATTAATAAAAAGTGAAATATCTACATTGCGGATAAATCGTCCGTCCTCGGAGCGAAGCTTTAAAGCGTTGGCATCCGTGATGACATATTCTCGTCCGTCACCGGCAATATGATTGTATACACCGAGTTCCAGCGCATTCAGAAGCGTGGATTTGCCGTGATAACCGCCACCAACGATCAGCGTGATACCACACGGGATCCCCATACCGGTCAGCGGACCATGGTTTGGAAGATGCAGTGTGACTGCCATGGAATCCGGTGAGACAAAGGAAATTCCGTCTTTCATCGGAAGAGGAGACACGCCGGATTCCCGCGGAAGAACAGCACCGTTTGCGACAAAAGCGGTAAGATTTCGTGCAGCCAGTTCTTTTCGGATAAAGGTCTGATCTTCGGCAAGTGCCCGCACCTGTTCCAGCTTCCGTGCATCCAGATTGCGGTAAAAAAGAGAAGCTTTCACACAGACCGGAAGAAAATCAAAGAGAATCTTGATCAGTTCTCCGGAATTGACCGTACGTCCGTTTGCAGGAAAACCGACTTCTAGACGAAGAGTCAGATCACCGTTTTTTGCATCCATCGTGCAGGCGGAACGCTCCAGGATTTCCTGTCCGGGTCTTGAGATGGAGATCAGACCGCTTTTTCCGGAACCTTTGGCGCGAAAACTGTATTTTTCAATGTGCGCAGCAAATCCACGGATCAGCTGATCCTGAAGCGCGATCCGCATCTCGCGTGTCGCATACAGAGCCTCCGGGAAACCTGCCTGAGCACCCTTGATATGAAGGCTGAGCTTCGACGGTGCGGCAAATGGATCGCCCTGTACATGGTCGATAGAGAGTACATAGCCCGGAAAACGGTAACTGCCCTTTGTGTCTTTATACGCCGGATAACTTTTACGGTTGATCCGGAAAAGAAGATCTTTCAGATCCTGAGAAGTATTTATCATGGTATTCATCCTTTCTGGAAAATTCCTTTGATACCGGATTGTTCCGTACGTCGTACTCCTTTAATCCCGGTATCATTCCATAAAACAGTATAACAATATTGTAAAATACAGACAAGCGGGAAGAAGGACTTTTGTTTACGGGATTTTGCAGTTATAATAAAGAACAGAAAGCGTTCAAAAATGAGCAGAAGGAGAAATGGGATGGAGATCGAAAGAAAATATCTGATCAAAAAATTGCCGGAAGATCTGGCACAATATCCGCATATGGAGATGGAACAGGCGTACCTTTGCACGGAACCGGTGGTGCGGGTGAGAAAAGAAGGAGAGGATTATGTGCTGACCTACAAGTCCAAAGGACTGATGGTGCGGGAAGAATATAATCTGCCACTGACAAAAGAGTCTTATGAACATCTACTGGAAAAAGCGGACGGAACGGTGATCACAAAAACCCGTTATCGCATCCCGGAGAAGAACGGACTGACGATTGAACTGGATGTTTTTCACGGAAGATATGGAGGACTGCTTCTTGCAGAAGTGGAGTTTGCAACCGAGGAGGAGGCAAACAGCTACTGTCCACCGGAGTGGTTCGGAGAGGACGTTACGATGTCCAGTGCGTACCATAACAGCACGCTGAGTCAGAAAAAATAAAGAACAGAACGAAAAAGAGACTATTTTGTGATGCTTTCAAGGGGATACCTCAGTTTTCACAAAACAGTCTCTTTTTTACAAGAGCAACGAGTCAAAGTCTGTGCTTTTACAAAAACGTATCGACTGTCGCGATTCGTCAGGTATCACGAAAATCAAACAGATCTTTCACCGGAACTTCCAGAACATCTGCAATATCAAAAAGTTTATTCAGAGAAATTGATGTTTTTCCATTTGGTGCCTCAATATTGCTGATATGTGTACGGCTGAGGTTTGTTGCCTCTGCCAGTTCTGCCTGTGTAAGTCCACGAAGTTTGCGATAATAAGCAATGGTCAGACCGAGAAGCCGAAACTCATTGATGCGTTTATAGTCCATATCCCTGTTCCTTTCTCCATACAAACAGACGTATCGCCTGTGTTTTTCTTAGCGTACAGCAGAATATATCGAAAGGAAACAATGTGAGAATTTGCAAATACAAAGTAAAATATTGCAAAATAGAGGAGAAATTTTAAAAATGCAAGAAAAGGACAGGCAGGTACACAGTTTCAGACTATTTTTCTTCTGTATCAGGAGAAGAGTTCATTCTGGGAGGACGGTAATGATAGACATCCTCATAAGATTCGAGTTCTGCTTCACTGACCGGCGCGGACGGAATCAGTCCGGTGCAGTCATGCGTGGATGCCGCATTGGACAGATAATCATAGGAATCAATCAGTTTCTGGTTTTCTTTCTCTTTCATGGGCAGTGACCTCCGTAAAGGGAATTATAGGATTAAAATATGCAAAAAAATATTTTTTATACAGAAGGGAAAGAGCTGGTGGGATAAAAGCCTTTTTCAGACACGCTCTAGAATATAAAAAGAGAAGAACATTTCAGAGAATCGTTCCCTAAATATTCTTCTCTTTTCTACATTATTTTACAGACGCTGCAGATTTCTGCTTTATTTTAATTCCATGTTTCTGACGGAAAGCATCAATCGTAGCAAGTCCCGGTCCGGATACCGGGCGGATCCATTTGCCGGAATAAAGATGATGCTGCATCAGAGTATACCGGATCGGTTCGTCAATATAGCAGAAGGCAAAAACGAGAAGGAACGGCGCATGAAAATAAAAGTTCGAGAGATATACGAAAGGCAGAACCATCAGATACATAAACGTAATCTCAAGAATCGATCCAAATGCCGCATCGCCGGCGGAACGGTAGGTATCGTTCTGCGTCCAGTTTCCCATACGGATGATCGCTGCCATACTATAGATGATCAGCATACCGGTACCGATCCGATAGGATTCACCGGAAAGCCCCAGTGTATGTAACAGTGGGTTGTGGATCAGTAACAGGGTAAGACAGGCAACTGCGATGATGCCGCTGCACAGATAGACCAGACGCTTTGCTCTCTGATAAGCGACTTCGTGATTACCTGCGCCAACCTCTTTTCCGACGAGAACGGAGGCAGCATTGGAAAATCCGCTGAAAAAGGCGATGATCAGTCCTTCCAGGGTACGGAAGACGGCGACAGCAGCGATAGCCTGCTCGCTCTGACGACCGAGAACTATATTGATCAGCATATTTCCGACACCGATAAATACTTCATTACAGATGATCGGGAAACATTTTTCCAGGTACTGTTTTACATAGACCTTACTCCAGCGAAAATGTCTGGAAAACTCCAGGACATACGGGATTCTCTTATACAGAATGCAGATGACCAGAATCAGGACATTTACGATACCCGCCATAACAGTTCCGACGGCAGCTCCTGCTGCACCCATTTTCGGAAGACCAAACTTTCCGAAAATGAACAGGTAGTTGAAGAAACAGTTAGCGACAACGGAAGCGATACCACCGTAGAGCGGAATCTTCACCTGTTCGATGGAACGGAGCAGAGCACTGGCAGCCATTGCGATGACCTGAAGCGGATAGGCAAATCCGACGATACGCAGATACGAAATTCCGATTTTCTGGATTTCCGGCTTGTCTGTGTACACGCCCATGACAAATTCCGGTGCGAAGATGGCAAGACAGGCGAAAAGAACACCTACCGTCATCATGAAAAGCAGTGTCATTCCATAGGAACGGGTGATGCCGTCATGATCCCTGGCTCCCCAGTACTGAGAGAAAAACAGCATACCGCCGCCGACAAATCCCCAGTACCCGGCAAACATCAGGCTGGAAAACTGTGCACACAGACCAACGGCTCCCACAGCCTTTTCACCGATCGAAGCAAGCATGATCGTATCCACCATACTGCCTGTTGTGGTAAGCAGGTTCTGAAGTGCTACCGGTACTGCGATGATCGCAATGTGCTTCAGAAAGTAGCCCCAGTCAAAGTTTTTGTGATTCATTTGTAAAAACCTCCAATAACATATAATATAGCATTATGCTCTCAGTGTAACAGTTTTTGAAACGGAAGTCATTAAAAGAAGTCAGAAAAATAGCACAAAAAAATCCTAACGTTTTCATGATTTTGTACAGGAAAACAGCTGTCAGGAAATGCCCTGTCCTGTTAGAGCGTGTCTGAAAAATCATTTCCGCAATCTACAAGCCCCACTTTGCGGTATATTTTACCCTCATTCGGTTGCCGTAGCCCGCTACGCCGCCCTCATTCGGATAAAATCTCCCACAAACTGGAACTCGCAGCTCACGAAAAGCCTTTTTCAGACACGCTCTAGCCCGGATGAACCTGAAGAGTTACTGTTCACTGGTAATATTCCGCGAGGCGTGTTGCTGGCACGGAATGAACCGTAATCCTGAATATGATGAATCCTGCAACTACAAAATGTAAATTGTCAACAATACCATTATCTGGTATACTGAGCATATTAAATGAATATTTGGAGGAAAGATTAATGAGTATAAAAGAAGAAATCCATGCTTTGACAGACGAGATGCTGACGAATCTGGGAAGATTGGTTGCCATTGATTCTCAGCTTGGGACACCGGCAGAGGGAATGCCTTTTGGAGAAGGACCTGCAAAAGCACTGAAAGTAGGACTGAAAATCGCGGAAGAACTGGGATTTAAGACCGTGAATCTGGATAACTACTGCGGATATGCAGAGATGGGTGAGGGGGACGAGATCGTTGGTATCGCCGGTCATCTGGATATCGTGCCGGCAGGCGGGGACTGGACACATGATCCATTCACCCTGACACGTGACGGTGACTATGTGTACGGCCGCGGAACCACCGATGATAAAGGACCGATTCTTGAAGCTCTGTATGCGATGAAACTGCTGCGTGATTCCGGTGTGAAATTAAACAAACGTGTCCGCCTGATCATGGGATGTAACGAGGAAAACGGTTCCAAATGTATGGAACACTATAATGAGGTTGCAGAAGAATTGTCCTGCGGTTTTACACCGGATGCAAGCTATCCTTGTATTCACGGAGAAAAAGGCGGCGTGCATATGATGGCTTATTCCAAAAACACAAAGATCATCTCCATGAACGGAGGATTTGTGGTCAATGCGGTCTGCGACTCCTGTAATACCGTGATCCCTGCAGAAGCGGGACTGAAAGAAAGACTGGAAACAGCACTTTCCGAGACAAAACTGCAGGAATATAAAGTGACCGAAGAAAAGGGAACTCTGAACATCTATGCCAAAGGTGTTCCGGCACATGCAAGTACACCGACACTGGGTGTCAATGCAGCAGGGGTTACCTTCGAATGCCTGGAAAAAGCAGGATTTGAAGATGATTTTGTTACCTTCTATAATACCCATCTGGGAACTTCCTGCGATGGTGCAGGAATCGGACTGAAGTTTGCCGATGCTTACGGAGATCTTACTTTCTGTAATGGTATCGTAAAGACTGAGGACGGTGTAATCTCCTGTACGATCGATATCCGTGTTCCGGTTACTCTGAAAGAAGAGGAGCTTCGCAGCATGTGTGAAGGAAAACTGGAAGACGAAAATGGCCGTATTGAGATCCGGAGCGTAGGGGAATCCCTGTTCTTCCCGGCAGATTCACCGCTGGTGACTGCTTTATACAAAGCCTATGTCGATGTAACCGGAGATACCGAGAACAAACCGATGGTAATCGGCGGTGGAACATACGCAAAATCCCTGAAAAATATCATCGCCTTCGGTCCGGAGATGCCGGGCATCGATTATCGGATCCACAGCGCGGATGAGTATATTCTGGTGTCAGGCATGGAAGAGTCTGTGCTGATTTATATGGAAGCAATCAAAAATCTGCTGGCTATCTGATGAGAGTCGGAGAAAAACTACTGTCAACATCCGGGGTAGAAGTTGACGGTAGTTTTTCTTTTATGGTATTTGATTTCCGTGTGCAACGAGTTAAAGTCTGTGTTTATATGAGAGTTGATCAGTGCCGGATAACCGGAGATAAATAAAGAGAGCATGCGCAGAAGGAGAAAAATATGGATGAGAGATTAAAACAACAGCTGGAATTTGTTCTGGAAATTGATAAAGAAAAGAATATTTTCCGCCAGACCCATCTGTCCGGTCAGGGCAGAAACGAAAACGATGCGGAACACGCATGGCATATGGCGATCATGGCGTATCTGCTGCGGGAATACTCCAACGAGCCGGTGGATATCGGACGGGTGATGCTGATGTGCCTGATACACGATATCGTGGAGATCGATGCAGGAGATACCTATGCATATGACGCAGACGGTCTGAAAACGCAGAAAGCCAGAGAAGATGCAGCAAAAGAGCGGATTTTTTCCTTGCTCCCGGAAGATCAGAAGCAGGAACTGGTTCGGATTTTCGATGAGTTCGAAGCATTTCAGACGCCGGAGGCGAAATTTGCCCGTGCCATGGATAACCTGCAGCCACTGCTATTAAACGACAGTAACGACGGCGGCGACTGGAAAGAACATGAGGTAAATGCCGAAAAAGTGTACGGAAGACAGAGAAAAACAAAACGCGGTTCAGAAAAACTTTTTGAAGTGACAGATCAGATTCTGAAAGAAAATATTGCAAAAGGGAATTTGCCGGAATAGTGGTAAATACAGAACACGGAATCTTTTGTCTGATAAAATTGGAGTAGACATAAAGAATATAATTTATCAGAATTGGCACCTTCCAGCCTGGTTTTCCATAATGTAATATTATGAAACAGACCCAGGAGGTTAGGATGAAGCAAGTAAAATTCATAACAGGGCTGATGGCTTTCGGGGTGGTCAGTCTGTTTGCCGGATGTGGGGAAAAAGAGAATGAAATGACAAAGGTTACCCTGAATGAGGTGGCACATTCGATCTTTTATGCCCCACAGTATGTCGCACTGGAAAATGGATATTTTACACAGGAAGGCCTCGATCTCGACCTGGTGACCGGGTACGGGGCGGATAAGACGATGGCAGCGGTCATTTCCGGAGAGGCGCAGATCGGATTTATGGGAGCAGAAGCATCCGTGTACGCGTATCTTGAAGGTGCCAACGACCCGGTGATAAACTTCGCACAGGGAACCCAGCGTGCGGGAAACTTTCTGGTAGCAAGGGAAGAGATGGCGGATTTTCAGTGGAGTGACCTGAAAGGAAAAAAAGTGCTGGGAGGACGAAAAGGCGGTATGCCGGAGATGGTTTTTGAGTATATCCTGAAAGAGAATGGTCTGGATCCGGCAAAGGATCTTTCGATTGACCAGAGCATTGATTTTGGTTCTACTGCTGCAGCTTTCTCGGGTGGAAAAGGGGAGTTCACAGTGGAATTTGAACCGGCGGCCACAACACTTGAAAAGAACGGGGATGGTTTTGTGGTTGCTTCCCTTGGTGTCGATTCCGGCTATGTTCCCTATACTTCCTACAGCGCAAAGACCAGCTACGTCGAAAAACATCCGGAGATCATCCAGGCCTTTACCGACGGTCTGCAAAAAGGAGTGGACTATGTGAATTCCCACACGGCGGAGGAGATCGCGAAGGTGATTCAGCCACAGTTTAAGGAAAATGATCTGGATACGATAACAAGGATCGTGGAACGTTATCAGAGTCAGGATACCTGGAAAGAAAATCTGGTGTTCGAGAAAGAATCCTTTGAACTGTTACAGGATATTCTGGAGAGTGCCGGAGAACTGGAAAAGCGGGCAGATTATGAGAAACTGGTGACTACGATATATGCGAAAGAAGCAATGAAAAAATAGTGGAATTGAAAACAGATGTACCGGATAAACAGGTGACATAATATCAAAAAACTGTAAAAAAGATCATATCCTCATAATAAAACGATAGGTGGATATGATCTTTTTGCGTTAGTTTTTCATCTCATACTGCATCATCTCATAATGAAGGATACATCCCTCATAAATCTCTGCAGGAAGCAGTGCACGGGCCACCAGTTTCGGTTCATTCTCCGCAGCGTCCTGACGTTCCAGGTGGGCATAGTCACCATCGATGGAAAGTACTTTATAATCACAGGTCAGCATCAGACCATCACCTCATTTCTCATGATATTTTTTTCAGTATAACAAATTTTTCTCGAAAATGCATCCATCCGGTGTTATAATTGGCGATAACAGAGTATAAAAAGTTACTGTTCAGCATAGATTCAGTGCATCGCGCAGCGTGTTACTGAGCACGGAGTGAACAGTAACTATAAAAAGGGGCGTAGAGAGTTGAAAAAAAGAAGATACAAATATCTTGCCGGAGCACTGCTGTGCCTTGCAGTGATAAATATACAGGTACCTGACACTGTTCTGGCAGGCACCTGGCAGCAGGAAGAAAACAACTGGTGGTATCAGGAGGAGGATGGAATCTGGCCGGCGTGGCAGTGGAAAGAGATCGATAATAAATGGTATTATTTTGATGAGAATGGTTACTGCGTTACCGGATGGCGAAAGATTGATGATAACTGGTATGATTTTGACAAAAACGGTGTGTTGCAGACCGGACGATGGATCGATGAGTATTATGTGGGAACCGATGGCAAGATGCTGACGGACACCTGGGTCGGCAGATATTGGGTAGACAGTGAGGGGAAAAAGGACACTTCGATAAAAAAAGAAAAAGACCTGCCATTAGAGAGTCTGACACTGAATAAGGAATCAATTACCCTGCTCCGGGGTGAGACGGCAAATCTTCTGACACAGTGGCAGCCGCAGGATACCACCCGGTGGAAATACATGCAGTGGACGAGTTCCGATCCCAGTGTGGCGGAAGTTTCCAGAGGAAAAATAACAGCCGTGGGAGAAGGCACTGCAACCATCACAGCAAGTATGGGAACGAAGGAAGCAACCTGCACGGTGACGGTGACGGACAGCGAGGTATGTAAGACAGCTTTGAAACTGCTGGATGCCCAGTACATCTGGGGAGGCAATGGGCCCCAGGACGGAGGTGTGGACTGCTCCGGGCTTCTGATGTATGCGTATACACAGAACGGATATGATTTCGGTGCCGATCTGAACGCTGACAATTTTGCCCGGTACGGGCAGGAGGTCAGCCGGGAAGAACTGCAGCCGGGAGATGCGATCTGTACCTGTTATAACGGGGAACGATATCAGCATATTTTATTGTATATTGGAAATGATATGGTGGTTGCCTCCGAGTGCGGAGGACCGACGGTATGTTCTCTGGGATTGAGCTGTGATCAGCATGTGAAGGGAACAAAATGCAACTGCCGAACCTGGAAACGCCCGTTAAATGAAAACGATCTTGTGAATGCAAAATTCGTCCGAATGGATCGTTATAAAACCTGAGAGAACGAACATTCAGAATACTTGGAAAAAACGGATGAGAAGTTTCTAAAATTTTCAAAAATATATTTGATATAAGCAAAATAATAATATATATATATATTACAGCAGAAGGAGAAAAAGATGAAAATTGGATTTATCGGATGTGGAAATATGGCTTCCGCGATGATCGGCGGAATCATAAAAAATCAAGTGGTAGCACCGGCGGATATCCTTGCTTCCGCAAAAACAGAGGTCAGCCGTGAAAAGAAAAAAGAAGAACTGGGGATTGTAATAACTGCAGATAACCGGGAAGTGGCAGCATTTGCAGAAGTTCTGATTTTGGCAGTAAAACCATTCTATTATGAAGATGTGATCAAAGAGATCCGGGATGTTGTAGCCGATGATACCATTGTTGTTTCTATTGCACCGGGAAAGAAACTGACATGGATAGAGGGATTGTTTGAAAAACCGTTAAAGATTGTTCGTACCATGCCGAATACACCGGCACTGGTAGGTGAGGGCATGAGCTGTGTCTGCGGCAATGCAAAATGCAGTAGCGAAGATGTGGATACGGTCTGCCGGATCTTTGCCGGATTTGGAAAAACGGAGATCGTGGAAGAGGATATGATCGATGTGGTGGTCGGTGTAAGCGGAAGTTCACCGGCGTATGTATTTATGTTTATTGAAGCGATGGCAGATGCAGCCGTGGCAGACGGCATGCCGAGAGCACAGGCGTACCGCTTTGCGGCACAGGCGGTACTCGGAAGCGCAAAAATGGTTCTTGAGACCGGTAAACACCCGGGGGAACTGAAAGATATGGTCTGCTCTCCGAAGGGAACAACAATCGAAGCTGTCCGGGTGCTGGAAGAAAAAGGACTGCGAAGTGCGGTTTTCGAAGCAATGAAAGCCTGTGTAAAAAAGGGACGGGAAGTATAAAATATAGAAATATAATGCGTATTTATGAAGAACATGACAGACGATTGAAGGATATGCAGGGAGGAAAGCGATGAGTAAAGTATATGTATTTCTGGCAGATGGATTTGAAGAGATTGAAGGACTGACTGTAGTAGATCTGTTGCGGCGGGCCGGAGAAGAGGTGGAGACAGTATCTATCATGGGAAGAAAAATGATCGAAGGTTCTCATAAGATCAAAGTGGAAGCAGATGCCCTCTTTGAAGAAACAGATTTTACAGAGGGTAAAATGCTGATTCTGCCGGGAGGAATGCCTGGAACCAGACATCTTGGTGCATACAAACCGCTGACGGATATGCTGTGTGACTGGGATACAAAAGGAAAACAACTGGCAGCAATCTGTGCGGCACCAAGCGTTTTCGGGGATCTGGGTATCCTAAATGGAAAAGAAGCGGTATGTTACCCAGGATTTGAAGAGAGACTGACCGGAGCAACCATCGGAGAAGGAACAGTAGCGGTTACCGATCATGTGATCACAAGCCGCGGTATGGGAACGGCAATAGACTTTGCAGCGGCACTGATCGCACGGCTGCAGGATGAGAAAAAAGCAGAGGAAATCAAGGCATCTATTATTTACAGACAGTAATGCCGTGATGGAAGCATGCACGTTTCCGAGAGAAATTGTGCAAAGAGTCTTAAAAATCAGGAAAAAGCCCTTAAAACCGCAAAAAAAGCTGGCGTTTTTAAAGGGCTTATGATATACTACTCAGATGTATGAGTATGGAAAAATCTATGCAAAGGTGCAGGAAACTGAAAAAGAGCCTGCAATTAGCAATAATACAATTAGAAAATGATTTCCATAAGAAATTGAAGGAGGAACTATAGAACATGAGCGTAGCAGTAGAAAAACTGGAAAAGAACATGGCGAAACTGACAATTGAAGTTTCCGCTGAAGAACTGGAAAAAGCAATTCAGGGTGCATACCAGAAACAGAAAAACAGAATTAACATCCCGGGATTCCGTAAAGGAAAAGCTCCTCGTAAGATGATTGAAAAAATGTACGGCGTAGGCGTATTTTATGAAGATGCAGCCAATGCTCTGATTCCGGAAGCATACTCCAAAGCACTGGATGAGTGTGAAGAAACAATCGTATCTCAGCCGTCTATCGCTGTTACACAGCTGGAAAGCGGAAAACCGTTCATCTTCACAGCAGAAGTTGCTCTGAAACCGGAAGTAACTCTGGGTGAGTACAAAGGACTGGAAGTTCCGAAGGCAGATCTGGAAGTAACAGAAGAAGAGATCGCAGGCGAACTGAGAAAAGAACAGGAAGAAAACTCCAGAGTACTGGATGTGGATGACAGAGCCGTTGCAGACGGAGATAAAGTAACACTGGATTTCGAAGGTTTCGTTGATGGCGAAGCATTTGACGGTGGTAAAGGAACAGATTATCCGCTGACTATCGGATCCGGATCTTTCATTCCAGGATTTGAAGAGCAGCTGGTAGGTGCAAACATCGGTGAAGAAAAAGAAGTAAACGTTACTTTCCCGGAAGATTATCAGGCAGCTGAACTGGCTGGAAAACCTGCAGTATTCAAATGCACCGTTAAGAAAATCGAAGTAAAAGAACTGCCGGAACTGGACGATGAGTTCGCAAAAGATGTTTCCGAGTTCGATACACTGGAAGAGTACAAAGCAGACATCAAGAAAAACCTGGAAGAGAAAAAAGCTGATGCAGCAAAACGTGCAAAAGAAGACGCAGCTGTAGACGCAGCAGTAGCAAACGCTACCATGGAGATTCCGGATGCTATGCTGGATACTCAGGTTAATCAGATGATTGATGACTTCGCAAGAAGAATGCAGTCTCAGGGACTGACTATGGATCAGTATATGCAGTTTACAGGAACTACTCTGGCTTCTCTGCAGGAGCAGATGAAACCACAGGCTCTGAAGAGAATTCAGACAAGACTGGTTCTGGAAAAGATCGCAGAAGCAGAAGCTATCGAGATCGCTGACGAGAAGATCGATGAAGAGATCAACAAAATGGCTGAAATGTACAAAATGGAAGCTGACAAACTGAAAGAGATGCTGGGCGACGCTGAGAAAGAACAGATGAAGAAAGATATGGCTGTTCAGGAAGCAGTTACTATTCTGGCAGATGCTGCAAAAGAAGTAGAAAAAACAGAAGAGTAAGAAGTAAAACCCCGCATCCATTCTACGAATAGAAGGAAGGCCTGAATATGAGTTTAGTACCTTACGTTGTTGAACAGACAAGCCGTGGAGAGAGAAGCTATGACATCTACTCCCGTCTGTTGAAAGACCGTATTATTTTCCTCGGTGAAGAGGTAACGGATGTGAGTGCCAATCTGATTGCCGCACAGATGTTATTTCTGGAATCCGAAGATCCTGGAAAAGATATCCAGCTGTATATTAACAGCCCGGGTGGATCTGTAACTGCCGGTATGATGATTTATGATACGATGCAGTATATCAAGTGTGATGTATCTACTATCTGTATGGGACTTGCTGCAAGCATGGGAGCATTCCTGCTGTCCGGTGGAACAAAGGGAAAACGTCTGGCCCTGCCAAACGCCGAGATTATGATCCATCAGCCCTCAGGTGGAGCCAGAGGACAGGCTACAGAGATTCAGATCGTAGCAGATCAGATTCTGAAGACAAGACACAGATTGAATACGATTCTGGCAGCTAACACAGGTCAGCCGCTGGAAAAGATCGCATTGGATACCGAACGTGATAACTATATGACTGCAGAAGAAGCAAAAGCATATGGTCTGATCGATGATGTGATCACAAAGAGATGAAAATAAAGTAAAGATAAGAGGGGGCTGCCTGTACAGGTGGCGCCCTCTTATAAGTATCAGAAAGGAAATAGGAAACCTATGGCAATAAAAAACGGGGATTATAAAATTCGCTGCTCTTTTTGCGGAAAGACAGAAGATCAGGTACGCAAACTGATCGCAGGTCCGGACGGATCTTATATCTGTGATGAGTGTGTGGAAATCTGCTCAGAGATCATTGAAGAAGAAGTTGCCAGAGATCGGATGTCCGGAAGTGATATTAATCTGATGACGCCGATGGAGATGAAAGAAGTTCTGGATGAATATGTAGTCGGTCAGGACGAGGCAAAAAAGGTACTGGCAGTCTCTGTATACAACCATTACAAGAGAATCCTCTCAGGCAGAAAAAATGATGTGGAATTGCAGAAAAGTAATATTCTGATGCTTGGTCCTACCGGTTCCGGTAAAACTTTCCTGGCGCAGAATCTGGCAAGAATGCTGAATGTTCCCTTTGCGATCGCAGATGCCACTACGTTGACAGAAGCCGGTTATGTAGGAGAAGACGTGGAAAACATTCTGCTGAAGATTATCCAGGCCGCTGACTATGATATCGAGCGGGCACAGCAGGGAATCATCTACATCGATGAGATTGATAAAATTACAAGAAAATCCGAAAATACTTCCATTACCAGGGATGTATCTGGGGAAGGTGTGCAGCAGGCACTTCTGAAAATCGTGGAAGGCACGGTTGCATCTGTTCCGCCACAGGGTGGAAGAAAACATCCTCAGCAGGAATTTATCCAGATCGATACTACCAATATTTTGTTTATCTGTGGTGGTGCGTTCGAAGGTCTGGAAAAGATCATCGAAAGTCGTATGGATACCAAGACCATTGGATTTAATGGGTCTCTCGGTATGAAACATGAAAAAAACGTGGGCGAGATCCTGAAAGAAGTGATGCCTCAGGACTTTATCAAGTTCGGGCTGATTCCGGAATTCATCGGACGTGTACCGGTTGTGGTATCTCTGGATGCACTGGATGAGGATGCACTGGTACGAATCCTTCAGGAGCCGAAGAATTCTCTGGTAAAACAATACAAAGCATTGATGGATATGGACGGCGTGGATCTGGAATTTGAGCCGGATGCACTTCGGGAAGTGGCAAAAACAGCTATGGAGAGAAAGACCGGAGCAAGAGGTCTGCGTTCCGTGATCGAAAAGACTATGATGGATGTGATGTACGAAGCCCCGTCCAATGAAAACATGAAAAAATGCGTAATCACCAAAGAGGCGGTAACTGGCAAAGGAAAACCAGTTGTGACTATCGAAGAGAATCCGGAAAAAAAGCCGGCACGTTCCTCCAAAAGACGGGGAACCAAGAGAGCAGGAAGACCGGAAACCGCCTGACGGGAGGTAACAGATGACAAATGAAACACAGGTAATGCCGGCAGTTGCCCTGCGTGGAATCACGATTTTACCAGATATGATCGTTCATTTTGATGTGAGTCGGAAAAAATCCATCCGGGCAATCGAAGAGGCTATGACAAGAGAAAATCTTGAGCCTTACTTCCAGGACTGTGACAAAAACCACACACATCCAGAGAAATGGTGGGAAATCTTAAAAGAGCTCGGATGCTTTAGTATGTTCTTACCAGAAGAAGCTGAAGGAGAAGACGGAGAACCAGGTGGCGGCGAAGGCGCAGTTACAATGTTCCTCGTAATGGAAGCTTTAGGACGCTGTGGCGCACCAATCTACCTTTTCTGGGATCATGTAAAAGCTGATGCACTTTTAGAGAATGGAACAAAAGAGCAGATCGATAAATTCATGCCTTTATTCTTCAAAGGAAACGGAGCATTCGCACAGGGATTCTCAGAACCAACTGCAGGTACTGAATTATCCAGCAATACAATCCTTACAACTTATACACGTCGTAACGGAAAAGTATACATCAATGGACACAAACATTTCATTTCCGGAGCACAGGACAATGATTACTGTCTGACACTTGCTAAAAACAGCGAGAATCCAGAACAGCTTACATTATGGTTTGTTCCTACAAACGTTCCAGGCTGCAAGAAAGAGCCAATGGAAAAAATGGGATTAAACATGGAAAACGTAAACGACATCTGGTTTGATGATGTTGAGATCGAAGAAAGCGATATGTTCAGCTTCGAAGGAAACGGATTAA